>Ga0075476_10000529_pt1 | contig 16935 bp, 12 predicted proteins | sample DEB08_DNA_5_FD_76339 | JGI IMG/M metagenome (GOLD analysis project Ga0075476, IMG submission 76339) | Aqueous microbial communities from the Delaware River and Bay under freshwater to marine salinity gradient to study organic matter... | ecosystem: Environmental > Aquatic > Marine > Coastal ...
GTGCTGTTCGTTGAGGAGTTCCCATTGTTTCCGGCGTTGCTATTGCTGTTCCCGTTTGAGTTTCCGCTGTTGCCGGGCGCGTCGTCATCGATTTCAGGACCTTCCTCGGAATCCTCAACTTCGGTTGCACACTTAGGGTTACGAGAAGCGGCAGGCCCATCACACGACGGGACTACGACGATGACATCGTCATCAACTTCTTCAAAGCAGTTCGGGTTGTTGGCTGCGGCTGGGGTGTTGCAGGCGGGGATGTTGGTGGCTGTGTCGTTGTCGCTCTCGGTGTCGGTGTTGTCGGTTTGGCAGTTCGGGTTGTTGCAGGCCGGTATCGAAGGAACGAGCGCGATCGTGTCGTCATCAATTCGTTCAAAGCAGTTGGGGTTGTTCGCGGCAGCAGGGGTATTGCACGCAACAACGCCGCCGGTGAATGTGTCACCTTCAGAATCTTCTGGCAGCGTTCTTGTGGTTGAGGTTGTTGACGTAGTTGTGGTCTCGGGCTCCGGTGTTGCTGACTCATCCGGATCTGTTTCGATCGGGCGCTCCTGCGTACCGGTTGTGTCTGGTTGTGCTTCATCTTGTGTTGTCGTGTTCGATCCGGGCGAAGGGACACCAGATTCTGGTGTCGGATCAGGGCGAGGAATATTCACATTGATGACGTCAAGCACGTCGGCCACGACGTTCTGAACCGGTGCCGGAAGGTTGCCAGTTGCCGCAAGTCCAACGCTTGCTCCGGCGGCGGCCGCACCCGCCCATCCAAGAATTCCAACCGCGCCAACAACAGCGCCAAGTTGTCGACGAAGCCGTGTCGAACGACCACTTGGGGTGATGGAACTTGCAATTGCGAGTGACTGCAGACGTGCAACGAAGTTTGCATCAACCTCGCTTGGATCAGTTGGGTAGCCAACAGGTTCAGTCGACAGCGCAAGGTCGGCGAGTCTGGACTGGAGGCGACGATGAGATGCGCGAATGGTCATCATGACAGCGCCTCCTCTTGCGAACTTGCCCGAAGATCGTCGACGAGCAAGTTCTTTAAAAGGGCGAACGCTCTGGACAAACCGACTCGGGTTGCCACCTCGGATTTACCGATCGCATCTGCGGTTTCCTTTGTCGACAGGCCCACGACGTAGCGGAGTTCAAGCATTCTCCGCTGCTCATCTGGCAACCGCTCAAGGGCCTCGAGCAAGTCGGGGTCGGTGAATGTGTCTTCGTTTGGCTCATCCGCCTCAAGCAGGGTGAGTGTGTTCTCGATTGAGACTTCGCTGCGGCGAGTCGCTTTGCGGAGGTCGTCAACAATTCGGGCGTGTGCGATTGAAAAGATGAAGGAACGCATCTGTGCCTCGTTTCCTTCAAAATCGGCTATTCGATTTGCGATTGTCTCAAGAGTGGCGCTCATGACCTCCTCAGGGTCTCGAGCTCCCATCCGTGTCGCATAGCCAACAAGCTTTCCGGAGAATTCAGCGACAAGCCACGACCATGCGTTGCCCTCCCCGGCTTTTAATCCGCGGAGGGAGTACCCATAGCGATTCCCGCGTTTCACGGGGTTCCCCGAATGGCGAGTGTGGCGATCGTGCCGACGACGAGAAATGGGCCGTACGGAATCGTCGACTGTTTGGAAAAACGCCGGAGTAGAAGACCAGCGCCGGCTGTAAGCCCACCGACGAGTGCTGAAAGGGCCCAGGCGTACATCGAGATGACCACGGTGGTCGACGTTGTCGAACCGATGCCGAGCGCGAGTCCTAATGGCAGGCAGAAGTACACATCGCCACGGCCGAGCGAGCCCCGAGAGACCGTCACCAGTATCTGGGCGATCAGCATCATGACGGTTGCCCCAGCGAGCATTGCGAGCAGCTGCGTTCCCGAGCGTGTCAGGAAAATGGCTACCAGCAACATCAAACCTGAGGCGGTCACGCTGATGAGAAGGGGAAGCCTTCGAGTGGTCACGTCGATGACCGTTTGAACTGCCGTTGTCCCACCGCAAATGCCCAGAATGAGTGATGTAGCAATTGGCGGATTCGCTGAGGTGAGGGCGAGTGCCGAGAGACTCAACGCAAGCACAAATAGAGCGCCAACATCGTGACGCCAATCTGCCTGCTGTGCTGCTGATTCGTTGATCACTGAACGCTGGGTTCGCCGGAACAGAATCACGCAGGCAAGCCCTGACCAAATGAGATAACTGATACCCCAGTATCTCAGGGGAAAGCAAGAAATTCCCGCGCATTTCCACTAGAGGACTTCCATTAGCCGCACGATTGCTGGTCCGACAACGACGATCATCAGAAGCGGAAGAATGCAAAACACTGTCGGGAAAATCATCTTCATCGAGACCGCAGCGGCACGTGTCTCTGCCGCTTGGCGACGGTGACGGCGTGTTGTCTCTGCCTGCTTACGCAAGACGGCCGCAAGTGGAGTTCCCAGCGTTTGGTTCTGATCGATAGCGGCAGCAAATGACCGAATAATTGGTGTTGGATTGCGTCTGCTGAGTTCGTCAATCACTTGACGCCGCGTTCGCCCGGCTTGCAGAAGTTGCGACATGTGTGTGAATTCGTTGCCCAACGGGGTCTCGTGTCGCTGGGCGTAATGATTCAGCACAGCCTCAAACGTGAGACCAGCCTCCACTCCCATCACGATTTCTCCAAGGGCGTTCGTGAGTTCACGATCGATGGACGCAAGCCGCTCCGTCTCAATGCGACGTGCCCTAATGAGTGGGAGTTGCCACGACCCAGCGATTGCAACCCCACCAGCAAGAACTGAAGTTGCAGATGGGGAACTGATCATCAACATTGCGCTAATCACAGCGGTGACGCCAGCGAATAACAGCTGTGAGCGAAGAAGCTGTGCGATGTGTTCATTCGACCCTGCCACTGGACCCAGGGCATCAATCCTTGAGGCAATAGGGCGTGTGAGTTGTGTTGTTGACAGCTTCGCGACAAGTGTTTGCTTGGCTGAGTCGACAACTGGGCGAGCCACAGCGGCAATGAGGAATGCTGCGCCGCCGAATGATGATGCTGCGGTGATGGCGACAAAAGTTGAGGACATTATGCGGCCTCCGGTTGAGCGAGGTGACGTAGCCACCAAACTCCGATCGATCCGAGGACGAGTCCCCCGAGACTCATCACTCGACCAGCTGAGGTCGCAACCAACGGAGTTGCGTAGCCCGGACTGAGCAAAGAGGTGATGACAAGGGCACCGACTGGCATGGCGAGGAGGACATTTGCGCTCAGCCGAGCATCTGCTGTCAGGGTGAGAAGATCTCGGCGAAGTCGATCCTCTTCCTCAATCGATTCGAGAACTGCAACAAGTATGTGGGTGAGTGAGCCTCCGTGTTGGGCGTGGAGTCCAAGTGCGGAAGCGATGACGTGCAAGTGGTGGTTGGACTCCTCATTCGCGACATCGCGCAGTGACACGTCGATGGGAATTCCGACATTGTGATCGCTCATGATTCGGCGAAAGATTGCATCGAGCGGCGCACCTGTGAGTTCGATAGAGGATTCAATTGCCGCGCTGACCGTTCGGCCCACGCTGAGTTGGTCAACAATTCGTTGCAAGGCGGGTGCAAGGGCATTATCGATTGCGCTCTGGCGTTGTCTCGCCGATCGTTTTGTAATCGACCTTGAGATGATCTGAGGAGCAATGCCTAACATGAGGCCGACTGGGCCGATGACGAGCATTGCGACGAGCGAGATGACTACTCCGATGAAGAGCATCCGTTGGGATGATCTCGACAGTGTCGGTCGCTGACGCTGCTCTTGCGAAAGGTCTGGGCGAAGCCCGAGTTGAGCCCGTGCATGAGCACTCACTCGAGCAGCGGTCCGCGCCTCGAAGCCCCAGGCAAGAAGTAATGCTGCGGCGCCACCGAATGCGAACGCAGTGAAAGCCGTCATCAGTTACCTTCGCCTGGGCGAGAAGTCTGCCATTGCACGAGTTGTGAGGTGACACCTGTGCTCACGAGCGGTGGCAGTGCCGCTCGATCTGCTGCCGAATGCAGCGAACGATTGAACAACTCGGCAGTCGACACGACGTCACCTTCGAGTCCAACTACTTCGGTGATCGATGAGACGAATCTTGCACCGTCAGAACCACGTGTGAGTTGGACGATGAGATCAACCGCTGATGCAACTTGCTCACGGATCGCCCGCAGAGGAAGATCAACGCCGCCAAGAAGCACCATGGTTTCGAGCCGTCGTATCGCATCTCTTGGATTGTTGGCGTGAAGTGTTGAGAGTGAACCATCATGGCCAGTGTTCATCGCTTGCAGCATGTCGAGAGCCTCAGCACCGCGAACCTCGCCGACAACGATGCGATCGGGTCGCATTCGTAGGGAGTTGCGTACGAGGTCACGTATGGTGACGGCTCCAGCGCCCTCGGTATTTGCAGGACGCGATTCCAGTCGGATGATGTTGGGCATGTCGAGCTGTAGCTCGACCGCATCTTCGACGGTTACGACGCGTTCACTCCTTGCGATATGCGACGAAAGGACATTAAGCATTGTCGTTTTTCCGGTGCCAGTGCCTCCGCTCACGATGATGTTTCGTCGCTGCGAAACCGCCTCGGAAAGAAATTCTGCTGCCTCACGAGAAAGCGCGCCGCGTTCAACAAGGTCACTACTTGTGAGGTGCTGAGCAGTGAACTTTCTAATCGTCACCGATGGACCATCGATGGCAAGCGGAGGGAGAACAACGTTCAATCGAGAACCATCTGGAAGACGAGCATCAACCATTGGTGATGATTGGTCGACCCGACGGCCAGACGAGCGAACCATGCGATCGATGACCGCTCGAAGGTGATCTTCGCTGTCGAATGTTCGGCCTGTTCGTTCTAGTCGGCCATTTCGCTCGACGAAGATCTGTTGATGGCCATTGACCATGATTTCAGAAACCTCGGCACGATTGAGAAGTTCCTGGAGCGGCCCGTAGCCAAGTAACTCGTTGAGTACTGCGTCACGGGTATTCATGAGCTGTTGGCGATCACTAATTACGTATTTGCCCAGCGCCTCGTCAACTTCGCGTTCTGCAAGACGACGAAGTTGCTCGCCTCCGAGTTGTTGCTCACGAGTGGCTGATTGAAGCGAGGTTCGCACGCTGTCGACGACGATGCTGAGTTCGCTTCCTTCGAGAGCACAGAGATTGAGGTCGCTGGTGGCCTCGTACATTTCTTGCTGAGACGGAGTGTCTTCTGCGACAACTGCAGTCTCTGGAAAAGATTTCGTGTCAAATCTTGCTGCAAGGCTCATGACTGGTGCCCTTGCTTGAGTACGAGAAACTTCCGTCGTGGACCTGGGTCAATCCCAAGAAGGTCATCGGCGAATTCGTTGAAGGCCTGCGCTATTGATGTTTTCGGGCTCGATTCGGTAACTGGACTTCCGCTGTTCATCCCAGCTGCAAGGCTCGGGTGATCCGGGACAAGAAGCGAGGCAGACAATCCGAGAACTTCTTCAACATCATTGACATCGAGTCCGACCTGAGCGTTTGATCGGTTCACAACAAGATGAACCGAATCGATCGGCATATCCAAGTCGCGCATCGTGCCGAGGAGCTTCTTGCCTGCCTGAATCGAAGGCACATCGGTGCCACAGACCAACACAATGTGGTCGGCCCGGTCGAGTGCGCCGAGCGAATAGTCGGAAATTCCTCCCGCTGTATCGAGCACAACGGGCTGTCCATTCTCTGCAAGTCGATCAACAACCTCGAATGCATCGATTGGGTTTAAGCGATCGGCTGCGACAGGGTCGTTCGGGGCGCACAGCACATCCAGTCCGCTCGGGTGGGCGGAAAGAAGTCCGGCGATGTCGTCGCGACGTTCCGTGACTGCCTGCACGAGATCGTCAAGCCGGTGTACCGGCTTCATGCGGAGTGCGTACTCAACATCACCGAAGTGAACGTCGAGGTCAATGATGATTGTTGGTTCACGGCGAGCAAGTGATACAGCAAGGTTCGCTGACACAGTGGTTTTCCCATTGCCACCTTTTGGAGAGACGACAGCAATGATGTTTCGGTCTTTCATGCGCCCACCATCCAAATTTCGTTTTGTGAAGCAGCGGTGATGATGTTTGTTACTGCAGTTTCTGGAACGGCAAGTGTCACGATTGATTCCGCTCGAGAGTCAAGGTCCTCAAGTAGGGGAGCATGAATGATGACGACATCAGAAACGATGAGTTGAGTTGTCTCACCTGCTCGATAAATATCGACACGGTCACCGGTTGAACCGTATGGACCTGCCCAACGTTGGGCATCGACTCGAACCGAGACCGAGACGAAACCGCCTCCGAGGGCATCAACTTTGTCGAGCGCAACCGATGACTTGAGTAGTTGTTGGCCAACGACGAGATCGGATGTGAGCACTCCTTGGGGAAGAGATTCGAGGTCGGAGAGCGCGCCGTCAGGTCGTGCTGACGCCGGGAGCATGCGAATATCGATCACGCCACCTAATTCAGATGTATCAGTGCCTGCAGCGATCGGCTCGATGGCAACGATGCTCGGAAGGAGGTCTTCATTCGCTGCAGTGGAATCACCAGATGTGCCAATGAGTAGGTAGGTGCCCACCATGACGAGTAGGCCAGCACCGAGTGGGGCAGCGAAGTTGCGGCCGGGCGCTGAGCGTCGAATACCGAGTGAAGAGCGACTCATGAGCAGTTTCCTTTTCCTTCGAGTGAGCAGATCTGAAACGACTGGGATCCGTAGTTTGTGACCGGTCCACCGGCGAGGCCCTCGCCGAGAGTTCGTTTGATAAATCGAACGTCGACGTGTCGTTGAGCGGCAGCACCGGTCATGACGACATCGACCACCTCGATTGCGACAAGGCCGTCAAGGTCGTATTCAGAGCTCGCGCCGTTTGATCGAGCGGCGCTGAATACAGGGATCGTGATGGTGTCACCGATGAGGAGATCGATGTCAATACTTGGAGTTGGGATTCCCGGATCTCCATTGAGAGTGACCGGAAGAACGATTTCAGATTGATAGCCGTTTACGATCCGGTCTTGAAGCTCAGAGTTCGAGTTTGACCCGCCATCGAAATCGATCATCGACCAGTTGCCCGGAACACTCCCACTGCAACTAGCACCATCTGATTCAACAAAGATCGTGTACGCCGTCGTCGACATCATTCCGGTGGAGAGCCATTCTTGGAGCGCAGGATGATCTGCGCATATTGCGAGTGGACGAAGGCCCATCGCTGAACGTGAAGCCCCAACTTTGACCGAAGCGGTCGACGAGATTGATGCCTCTGTCTTTCCGAGCAATTGAGAGAACGCGAGTGGGGTTGACGCCTCGGCAGAAATCGTGACAACGCTGTTCGAGGTGCCAGATATCGAACATTGCGTTGCTATCGGTGAAAGCGATGTCAAGTTGGCAGAAATATTCTCCGTATAGCCACTGCAGGCAGGGCTTCCGGCCGTCAACTTTGCAGCGCCCGCAATTGCTGATGCCTCAACACCTGTTTGCAATTCCTGCCGTTTTGCATGGACCATGCCAACGTCGGCAACGACAGCAGTGATTGCAAGCATTGGAAGTGCGGCGATCGCGAAGAGGACTGAGATTGACCCCTTATCTGAATGATGAAGCGCTGAGGTGTTGTGGTTCATGGTGAAGAGTTAGTCGGAGAGACATTCGTACGAAGCTGAAGCGGAAAGAGCGACCGTTCGGTCGCCGAGAATCGGTATCGAAATGAGGCGTTGTGCGCTGATATCGATCTGGTTACGTTCACCTGGACACGCCATCGTTGTGGAGCAGGTGATGTCACCAACGGTTGCCGTGGACCCGGCAAGTTGATCGATAGCGGTCGTGCACCCGGAGGTTGGTTCGACTGACTCGGAGCGAGCCCCATCTCGAGCTGCTGCCTGGAGGCTGAGTTGGCCGGCGGCGGCTGTCCCAGCGGTGATCACTGCGAACAGCAACATCACGATGAGTGGAACGATGAGAGCAAATTCGACGGCGGCGAGACCAGCATCGCGTGAGTCGGCCTCCCGTTGGTGGGGTTGGGACAGGCCCGAACCCCACCAGGGAGAACGAATCACGGCAGGATGCTGTCGAACAAGCCGCCGATGCGACCGCCGAGGGCTGCTGCTGCGATGGCCACGACGCCGACAATTCCGGCGAGGAGCACCCCATATTCCGCAGCGACGCCGCCACGGTCGTCAGCAGCCGCATCGCGAATTTGCGAGGCACGGATGAGCGATGTAATCATCAATTTCTTCATGTTTTTCTCCCTTAGTTGGCCGCCGACTTGTTGGCGGACATCACTGCAATCGCTGAAGCCGATCGATTTGTTACAGGGAGATCGAAAAAAGTTGAAGTCTTTTCAGTTGATGATTAAGTCTGGCTAATTCCGTTGACATCGATGAGTACGTCGGCTTTTCCATAGACGTACACGCAGATCGTTCCATTGGCCGAAATGGGTGTGACCACCGAGTTCGCAATTGTTTGGCCCGTGGTGAAATTCAATGTCGATGTGTCGGGACGCGTTCCACATGGATAGACCGTGAGGAAGCCACCAACGTCAGGTGCCACGGTGCCAACTGCTGTGACATTTATGGTCGCAATCGTATTGCTACTCGAGGCCGAACGAGCACCGACCGATATCGGCACGACGAGATCGCTCGAGTTTGCAGACAGTGTCCCAATTGCAGATGTTGAACGTGTGTCAGCAACCCTCGTTGGTTGTAGTGCCGAGAATGTCGATGCTGTTGTGAAGACGCCATTGATATCGACGATGATGTCGGCTTCGCCATAGATGTAGACGCAGAGTTTTCCATCGGAAGAAATCGGGCTGATAAATGAGTTTGCGACGGTCTCATTGCTGACGAAATTGAGAGTCGATGCGTCAGGTAGAGCGCTGTCGCACGCGTATACCGTTGCGAATCCTCCAACCGATGGTGCGATGGTGGAGGTGACTGTGAGAGTTGCAGAGATGGCATTCATCTCGCCCGCTTCAATTTCATTGAGGTTGTCGATGGGAATCTCGAGCGACGTAAATGTCACTGGTTCAGCCACGGCACCCCCCAAACCGCTCCGAGTGTCAACCTGACGATGTGGAACAAACGAGGAGTACCCGCGACCCGTCGGGATCACACCAGTGACGTCAACAATCACGTGTGCTTCGCCGAACACGTAGACGCATACATCCCCCTCAGCGCTCGTGTCGCTGAGAACCCCGGTAGCGATGGTTTTGCCGCTCACAAAGTTGAGACTTGAGGCATCGGGGACTGATGATCCACATGGGAACACTGTGGCAAACCCGCCGAACCGGCCCGCTACGGTGTCGGTGAGGGTGAGGTTGAGAGCAACTGCCTCAATGTCGTTGGCTGCGAACCGAACTGCATCGGTGACGTTGACCTGCAGCACTCGGCCTTCGCTCACCTTTGAGCCAGATCGTCCAGTTGATGAGGTTCGCCGAGTGTCGGCAACGCGTGTTGGTGCGACCTGGGTGATCGTTGCAGCGACGGGAGGTGATGCCTCAGGTGGAGCACTCGCCGGTATTTCTTGGACGTCGCTAGGTGATGGCGTAGCTGAGACCGAAGCAGAAGCTGGACTCGCGACTCCTGCTGCATTCACGGCGACGACAGAGAAGGTGTGTTCAACGTCGTTCGTTAAGCCGCTAATCGTGCACGAGTGCTGTGTTTCCACGGCAATAAATACGGCGGCGCATAGTCCCTCGGGTGAGCTAGTGACGGTGAATGACGACACCGCTACTGCCGTTGCATCACCAGGTACCCAACTAATGGTCACAGACGAATTTCCAGGGTCAGCGGTGACAGAGATCGGGGCTGAGGGTATGTCGATCGCTGGAAGCGAATCTCCAGCAACCATCAGCAAGCGGTTTGGAGATTCTGCCCCGATGCTTGAGAGAACATCTCGTGTTGAGTCTCTGATCAGTAGTTCGATGATTTGTGCCGGGCTCCAGGTCGGCCAAGCAGTGAATGCAATGGCGGCCGCTCCTGCTGCGTGAGGACTTGCCATTGACGTTCCACTCATTGTTTGCCTGGCGGTGGATGAGCTGAGCCCGGCACCAACGATGGAGTCGCCGGGAGCGAAGAGGTCAACACAGGAACCAAAGTTAGAGAACCAGGCTCGAGCATCTGATGGTGTTGAAGCGCCAACCGTGAACGCCGACGGTTCGCGCGCAGGGGAAACATCGCACGCGTTCTGCGATTCGTTGCCAGCAGCAACCGCAACGATGAACCCATCTGCGGTGAGTTGGGCGACAGCGTTATCGAGGGTTGAAGATGCGCTTCCACCGAGGCTCAAGTTGACGACACCCCGTCGGGTTCCGAGATCGACTGAGCGAATCCACGACAGTCCGGCAAGCACGTCCGATGTAGACCCTGCGCCATCGCAATTGAGTACTCGCACAGGTACTACGAGAGCATCATTCGCAACACCCAGTGTTGTACCTGCTGCAGTTGATGCAACGTGGGTGCCATGTCCGTGACAATCGGCTGTGCCGTTGCCGTCGTTCACGGCATCGAAACCATTTGTAAGCCGTCCATTGAATTCAGTGTGTGGTGAGATTCCTGTGTCGACAATGAAAATTGTCGCGCCATTTCCTCGATTTGTGGTGCTGAAGCGATCATCGAGCGGAAGGGTGGCTTGGTCGATGCGATCTTGTCCCCAACTATTGGGGATGCTTGTCTGGGCGCCATTTGATGACCCGACGATGACCGATTGTGATGGGGTCGTAGGGGTGCTCGACCCAAGTGCATTAGAGCTTGATACAGAAAATGTGTACTGGGCTCCCGTGACGAGGCCCGTAATCTCGCACTGTGTCGCAACCGTTTCGCAACTTGCACCACCAGGGTGAGCGGTTGCAGTTGATGAAGTGATGGGCATCGCGCTGTCGGGAGCTGTCCACCAGACGCTCACGCTGTCAATGCCGGTCGCTACCGCTTTCACCTGGCTTGGTGGCTGAGGAGGTCCGGCGGCAGTGAATGCCCAGTTCAATGAGATCGACCCAGTATTTGCGTTATAGCCATCGACAGCTACCAAGTAGGTCGTTGTAGATGTTGGCGATAGTGAGACGGCTGAAGTCAGTGTTCCTGGCGCATCGTCGTTTTCAGCAACATTGATGAGGGTTGCAAGATCGGTGCCTGTGTAGACGGCCAAGGTGGTGTCGAAAGCTGACCCGGAGGTGTCAATGTTGAGGCGACCTGCTCCGGGCGCGGTGATTTCGAACCACATCGATCGGTACGGCCCGTAGATGTGGGCGGGTTCTCCATATTCAGCCGAGGCATAGCGGTTTGAGGAAATTGTCGACCCGCCGGCTGCTGGTTGAAGCTCGGCCGGCGCTGCAAATGAATCGTTTGCATTTGCAGGAACAAACGCGAATGACCGCTGCGTGCTCCGCCCGATGCTGTTAATTGCAACGACGCTGATCGTGTACCGAGTCCACGGTCGCAAGCCGGTGAGGACACAGGATGTTTCGCTTGAGGTCGTCGAACACGACGCATCATCTGGAGTTGTCGTGACTTCGTACCCGATGATTGGACTCCCGCCATCGTTAGGTGGAGTTGTCCATTGAGCGACCACGTCACTGCCTGAATCGACCGCTGTGAGAGATGTGGGTCTGTCCGGGACGGTGAAAACTGGTGTTGGAGCGAAGACAAAATCGGTAGTGAGATCGCCGACCTGATTATTTCTCGCTGCGTGACGAATGAAGTACGTTGTGCGCTCACTTACGTCGAATATGGCACTGTCAGCGTCGGTGTCTGAGATCCGCGCCGATCCGTCAATACGAATAAGTGACGCGAGATCAGAACCGGTGTAGAGGTCAACGCTGCTTGCGATTGAGGTGTCACTCCGGCTGAGGTCGATTGTCCCATCGGAAACTGCCGTGTAGGCGAACCAGATGCTCCGCTCACCGTCCCCCGGTTCACCGCTTTCGACTGTCGCGTTCGTGATATTGACGGTGTGCGTTTCAGCTTCGTTTGCGAGAACTATTGCGGCACAGAAATCATCGTTTGGCACGGCTCGAGTGGTGCAGTTTGCGGCAAGGCTCCAATTGAGTTCAAGGCTGCCTCGTGCTGACCCCCAGCTGTGCACTCGCAGTTGATACGTGGTGTCAGCTTTGACAGTGAATGCAACCTGCGATTGCAAGGAGTAGGTATCGTCGAAGCGGTAGTCGTCATTGATGGCGAGCCGGGTGAGGGTTTCGATTGACGAGCCTTGGTAGGCGGTTAGCACTGTGTCGAACGCAGAACCTCGAGTATCGACGGTAAGAACACCGTCTGAGGTAGGAGTGTGGACGAACCACACTGTCGCCCCGCCGTAGCCGCTACCGAGCGACGGTTCACCCGCTTCAAGAGTGGCGTAAGTGTTATCGGAGACAACTGATCCTGAGAGACCGACGAGCTCGGTGGCCCCAGCAAAGAAGTCATTTGAAAGTTCGATGTCAACTGAATTGGTTCGGGTTGAGCGCGGGGATGTGCCGGCTGGATTTGTTGCTTCCACAACAAATGTCCACGAACCTGGAGCGAGCCCGACAACAGAGCATTCGAACGTTCCGCCAGCCCAGGTACAACCGTCGTTCTCGACTTCATCAGCATCGATTGCGATCACCGAATAGGTGGTCACACCAGCGGTCTCTGCATTTTCTGAAGCTTCCCACGAGATCGTTGCGATGCTTCCCGATGATGTTGCAACGGGGTTCAGCGGGGCGGTTGGGATGACGTCTGCGGATCCAAGGTGCAGAAGCCGGTTGGGTGAGCCCGTTCCTGAATCTGAGATCTTTCCAACGACGTGAGAATTTTCGAGAGTGCTGGCCACATCTGAAGGCGAAGCGGACAGGTCTTCGCTCCAGATGACAGCAGCTGCCCCGGCGACATGAGGACTAGCCATCGAGGTTCCTGAGATCGTTCTATTCTCGGTAAACGGCGATACATCCTCAGGCCATGCTGATTGGATACCGAGACCTGGAGCGAAGAGGTCGACGCAGGATCCATAGTTTGAAAACGATGCTCGACGATCGCTCGAGGTGCTCGCTGCAACAGTGAAGGCGGATGGTTCTCGAGCAGGCGAGGAGTAACACGCGTTCTGGTTCGAGTTGCCGGCTGCGACTGCAACAACGATGCCATCATCCACCATCGCTCGAACAGCCGCGTCAAGTGCTGACGATGGACCTCCGCCAAGACTCAAGTTTGCGACGGCGGGCACGTCGGAGCGGTGATGTGCGACCACCCAATCAATCGCTTCAATAATGATTGAGGTTGATGTGCTTCCGTTACATCCGAATACCCGAACAGGGACGATGTCAGCGTTTTTTGCGACTCCGTACGTCGCTCCGGCAATTGTGCCGGCGACGTGCGTCCCGTGACCGTTGCAGTCGTCAGTATTCGTGTCGTGGGTAATCCACGGGAGCCAATCCCAACCGGCGTTGTAATAACGCCGGCCACTTTTTAGGCGATCACCAAATTCGGAATGATCGGTGACCCCGGTGTCAATGACGTATGCGGTGACACCGGTGCCATCGGCGTCGTAGGAGAATGACCGGTCGAGGGGTAGTGCAGTCTGATCGAGACGGTCGAGTCCCCAAAGCCCGGTCGGAAGATCAGTTTGGGTGGCGAGTGGGGCGAGATCGGATGAATTGTCAAGGGTGATAATCGCATCGTTTTCTACTGACTTCACGCCGGACAAGGTTTTGATCGCTTTTGCCTCGGCATCTGTGAGTTCAACGGCGTATCCATGAAAAACGTTCTCATATGTCGCAATCACCGAGTCTCCCAACGCCGACACAATTGATGCTCGGGTGGTCGCATTTGCTGAACGATTGATGGTGACGATGTATCGACCAGGTATCGGGCCTGGATCGGGTGTGCCCTGTGCGTCATCAACTGGCGGTTCTGGAGAGTCGACCGACAGCGCTAAGTCAGGTTCGATGTTGTCGATAGCGACATGGTCTTCAAGCGCAGCGATCTGATCGTCGGAGACCCAAGCAACGACAGTGTTGAAGTCATTGATGGTGTCGACAACTGATGCTCCGGAGTCACGCAGCGATGCTTCAAGAGATTGAAGGTCTGTCAGCGTTGGGTCAATTGAAATGAGGTATCGAGACAGCGGCTGGTTGCCTGAGTATGCAGGGAGCGAAATCGGTGGAGAGGCCTGAAAAGTAGAGTCATCGAGCGCCCGAGCACTTCCCGCTGATATCGCGAACGATGCACTTGCGATGACGGCGAATGATGCGACGACGCGCAGGAAGAGTGACGATCGGTTCTCTGTGCTTACTGAAACGTGTTTGGGGGACGTCGTCACTTGCTCTCCTTGAATATCAACGTACGCACCTATGTCATCGTTTGCAATGCCGGAATTGTTACACGGGCCGCCTCAGCCACGTCGGCGAATTTTGTCGAGATGGCTCCTCTGGTACCGCGATTGTGTTGCCGGTCTGCTGAGATGAGAACCGAACCAGCGGTACTTCGAAAGAGGGGAACATGTCAGAAGAACCTGGTGATCTCAGCAGCCTCCGACGTTGGGGTGTTGTTGGGGCCGCTTTTCTCTCGTGCTTTACCTGTTTTGGTGTGGCGTATTCGTTTGGAGCCTTCTTCGATTCGATGTCTGAGGAATTCGGATCAGGAAAGGGCATGACCGCCCTCATGTTTTCGTTGACGACGTGTTTTTACTTCCTTGGAGGAGTTGTCACCGGGAAACTTGCTGATCGCTTCGGACCGCGCCGAGTCGTCATGGTGGGTGCAGTAAGCATGGGTGTTGGACTGTTCCTGACCTCGTTAGTTCAGGCCATCTGGGTTGGTTTCATCACCTACGGGGTTGGCGTAGGAACAGCAACTGCCTGTGGATACGTACCCATGGTTGCAACAGTTGGAGGGTGGTTCAATAAGCGACGAACCGTTGCACTTGGCCTCGCAGTTGCCGGAATTGGCGCTGGCACGCTCATTTGTGCCCCCCTTGCTGCGTCGCTCATTGATCGATACGGATGGCGAACAACCTATGTGATCTTTGCGATTGCTGGAATGGCGGCGCTGTTTATCGCATCGATCGGTGCGGTGAAGCCTCCAATTGTCGGTGGAGGTGGGGCCGTTGACCTCCGTGCCCTCACTCGAGATCGTCGTTTCTTGACGCTGTACAGCGCCTCGCTCATCACAACGATGGCGCTCTTCACGCCGTTTGTATTTGTGAAGACTTACGCAACAGATCGAGGCATACCATCGGGACGAGCAGCGGCACTTATCGGCGTGATCGGGGCCTCGTCGATCGTTGGCCGACTCGGCCTCGGTGCACTTGGCGCCAAGGTCGGCCCTATTCGGTTGATGCAGGCATCGTTCGGTGTGATGGCAGGCTCGTATGCAATTTGGCTCGTTGCCGATGGCCGGTATGCAGTTCTTGTGACGTTTGCAATTGTTCTGGGGGTTGGCTACGGCGGATTTATTGCGCTGTCACCGGCAGCGGTTGCTGTCATGTTTGGAACAAATGGAATGGCAACCATTCTTGGTGCGACGTATACCGGTGCCGGAATCGGCGGCTTGGTTGGTCCGCCGCTCGCAGGGGCCATTATCGATGGGGCCGGGTTCAACGCAGGAATTTCCTATGCATTGATCACAGCGGCGATTTCTACCGTTGTGCTGTTTACATTGCCGGTCAGTCGAACGTCCGCCGCGTAGAAGAGGTATTCACAGACGTCCCGCCGCTCGCGCTGCTTCAGTGGCTCGAACCAACTGCTGTTCGACAATGTCGAGGCCGGCTGACCAAAATCCTGGATCGGTGAGGTCGCAGTCAACCATCGCCGTGAGTTGCTCAGGTTTCATTGACCCTCCGGCCCGAAGCATGTTGAGATAGTTCGGGACGAATGAGTCGCCTTGTGCCTCGAATTTTGCGTAAACACTGAGCGCAAGGAGTTGACCGTAGGCGTAGGCATAGACATACCCGGGGGTGGCAATGAAATGAGGGATGTAGCTCCACCAGTTGCGGTAGCCCTCAGTGATTTCAACTGAGTCCCCAAGCATTGCTTGCTGGGTTGAGGTCCAGAGATCACCAAAACGTTCAACCGAGAGTTCGCCAACCTCCCGGCGTTCTGTATGGCATGCATCCTCAAATCGATTCATCGCAACCTGCCGGAACACGGTGGCAATCGAATCCTCCAAGGTCGATGCGAGGAGGGCGAATCGTTCACCCGGGTCGTCAAGCATCGCCAATAGGCGGTTATTCGTAACTGTTTCTCCGAATACTGACGCGGTTTCTGCGAGGGTGAGCGGCGTGGATTGATGGAAGATTCCCTGCTCGCGTGCGAGATATCCGTGTACCCCATGGCCAAGTTCGTGAGCAAGTGTGGCAACGTCACGTGGCGTTGACGTCCAATTGAGTAGTACGTACGGGTGGTGTGAAGGAACGGCGTATGCGCAGAATGCGCCACCGCGTTTCCCCGGCCGTACAGGGGCGTCGATCCACTGCTCGTCGATGAATCGTCCAACAATTCCTGCGAGCTCGGGCGAAAAGCTGGCGTACGCCTCTCGCACAACTGCACTGCCTTCTTGCCATCCGATTGAGGTATCGCTTTCGGCAACCGACGCCATGCGATCAAAATCCCGAAGCCGCGGTACCCCGAGAACTTGTGCTTTGAGCGAGTACCACCGCTGTGGGATGTCGAAGCGGGAGGAGACCGCATCGATCAGCGCCTGCACGCTCTCGTCGCTTGCCTCGTTCGCCATGTTTCGGCTTGTGATCCAGGTTGGGTAGTTGCGGATTCGATCATCGATTGATTTGTCTAAGAGCAAGGTGTTGTAAATAAAAGCACGGGTACGAAGACCGGGCTCCAGCGCTGCTGATACCGCCGCAGCAGATTGCTCGCGAGTCGAGGCCTTCGGAGCATGGAGGTGCGAAAGCGCACTCACTAAACTCACGTTCCCACCGAGCGACTCCGGCAACTGAACCTCAATTGCTGATGTGTGCTCCTCAAACAATCGAACCCATGCACTCGCGCCGGCGAGAGAAGTCTCTGACAGCA
>Ga0075476_10000532_pt1 | contig 16903 bp, 16 predicted proteins | sample DEB08_DNA_5_FD_76339 | JGI IMG/M metagenome (GOLD analysis project Ga0075476, IMG submission 76339) | Aqueous microbial communities from the Delaware River and Bay under freshwater to marine salinity gradient to study organic matter... | ecosystem: Environmental > Aquatic > Marine > Coastal ...
CAGAACCACATGTAGAACCACATGCAGAACCACATGCAGAACCACATGTAGAACCAAATGCAGAACCAAAAACACCTATAGAGCATCTTGTTTTTTCAGGAGGAGGTCATAATATTTTTGTGATGTTGGGAGCCATCATATATCTGAAACAGCAAGGATACATACATTTTAATGACATTAAGACCATTGATGCCACATCTGCGGGTTCTCTCTTAGCATTCATATTTATGATGGGTTCTTCAGATAGTGATTTAGAATCTTATTTTATCGAACGTCCATGGGATAAATTATTTGATATTACACCAGAACTCTTGTTTCAAGCATTTCAAGAAAAGGGACTATTCGATATCTCTATTTTTGAGAGTATTGTCAATCCAATCATGAAATCGGTAGATATTGACAGAAAAATAACATTCCAACAGTTATACGAAAAAAATGGAATTGAATTTACAGTGTATGCCACTGAATTAAATGTATTACGGTTAATGGAATTTTCTCATATATCTACACCAAATCAAAGTATTATCGATGCTATTTACAAAAGCTGTGCGGTTCCTCCTGTATTCAAACCAGTTATTGATAATGATTGCTGTTATCTTGATGGAGGTGTTTTGGCTAATTATCCTTTGAATCCTTTTATAGAGCGACATCTAAATAAGGGAATAACAGATAACTTAACTAAAGTGTTTGGTATAAAAATTGTTTATGAGATCGCAAATGATAGTTCAAGCACAATAAGTAAAAAATCTAATATGGGGGATTACATATTTTCTCTGGTAAAGAAAATCGTTCAATATAGAGAGAAAGACAGTATTACTTTGCCTAATGAATTGCTGATATATGGGGAATCCATGTCGATTACTTCGATAAAAAGCGCAATGTATTCACTGGAACAGAGAAAATACCTTTTTAACGAAGGAAAACGGTATGCATCGGTCTATTATACATACAAACAAAAGGAACTACAATGTAAATACTAATGAGTGAGAACTGTTTGGAGAAATTTCTGAAGTGTTTCAAAATCTGGTTTTGCATCATATGAAATGACTTCACCATCCTTTAATAATTTTATAGTAGGATAGCCATCAATACTATATTTATTTTGTAAATCTTTAATTTCAACATCATTTTCATCAGTGCAATTAATAGTTCTGAAATATACCGTGTAACCATTTATAGAACGTTCATTATATTCCTCCTTGATTTTTTCCCATTCAGGTTTTGCTTTTTTACAATAAGGACACCAATCAACGGTAAACATCAAAACTTCTGCTTCTTTATATGAATCAACATCTTGATCTACAAATTCTTTGTTTGGAGCATATGAGGGATTCATTGTAGGAACTAAGTAATTTCTGTAAACATACACTATGGCAGCTATGAGAAAACCGATAGTTACTAAAATAAAAAGAAGTTTCCACGACAAATAAGCCTGTGCTTTTTGAATATAATCCATTTATACTATCAGAGGAAATAATTTAGAGAGAAAAATACGAATACTAATTACATATACATAAATGTGGTTTCGTGATAAAAATGGAAACATGCGATGTGTTTTGCGTAAAGATTTTCATACGGATACTGAATATTATCAATTTATTGTCAATCTATTCAAATAATAATTGAAGAAATATTTTTGACTATTTTTATAATCTTTGCTTAGTATAACCGTAAATGGCAAAAACACTGAAAAAGGCAAAAACTACAAAGAAAAAAAATCGCACATTCAAAAAGCGTGATTTTAAAAGTGGTGATGGTATGTTGACATCAGTATGGGGTCCCAGTTTATGGCATTATCTTCACACTATGAGTTTTAATTATCCATGGAATCCTACACCAGAGCAAAAAAAAGCCTATAAATCTCAAATACTTTTACTTGAAAAAACATTACCGTGTAAATATTGTCGCATAAATTTAAAGAATAATTTCAAAATGTGTCCTCTTCGTATGTGTCATTTAAAAGACCGAGATTCATTTTCGCGCTATGTATATCAACTCCACGAAACAGTAAATAAAATGTTGGGTAAAAAATCGGGACTAACATACTGTGATGTTCGCGAGCGATACGAACACTTTAGAGCGAGATGTTTAAGTGACGAAAAAATGAAGGAAAAAATTTGGAATCTTGATACGAATAGAGAAGATAAAAAAGATAAAAACAGCAAAAGAAATAAAACTCAAAAACAAAAGCGCGAAAAGGGTTGCACTGAACCTCTCTATGGAAAAAAGGCAAAATGTGTATTACATATTGTGCCTCAAGAATTCAAATGTAATTCATTTAATTTTCACAAAAAGTGCATTATTAAAAGGTAAATAAATAGAATAATAACAAGCGATATGTATTTTTTTTCATAGAGAAGGTATATAATAGAACAAAAAAGGACAAAGCGCAATAAAATAGTTAATATATTACTAAACCATGCATACTTTTCTTCTTTTTTATTGGTATACCAAATTCTCCGCTGTGATGTTTCGAGCGTGCTAACACGTTGGTCTAATTCGGATTCTAATTTATTATTAGATGCTCTTAGATTATCTAATAATTCACGCATATTTTTCAGTGCAATATTATTATTTTTTTTAATTGATTGTTGTTCCTTGATTTCCTTGACTAAATCATCATGTTTTGATTTAAGTTTAGATACATTTTCAGATGCAATAGCTTCCAATGTTTTTCTCTTACGTTGACTAGGTATATTATTAATGGATGGTGATCTTGACGATGGTGACTCTGAAAATGGTGACTCTGAAAATGGTGACTCTTGTGACTCTTGTGACTCTTGTGACTTTGGTTGCAATGATAATGATTGTTGTTGTCCCATATCTTTTCTTACATACTCATTAGATTTTTAAACTGACGAAAAAGGCACGTGGCTCTTAACAAGTCCTTCAAGACCAGTAGCATCTTTTTGAATAATGTTTTCTACTTTATTCAGAGAAGCACCCATTGATCCTTTTGCTAGAGATGCCTTATCAGTATTTTCTTTATGCTTTTTCATTGCAGGAATACAGCGTTTTTTGAGTGAATCATACATAGTGCCGTCGGCACAACACGAAGAATCCACACATCCTAAATGAAGCGATTTTGCCATGCTGTCAAACTCTTGAGTCAACATACTTCCGTAATCACTTCCTGAACCGCCTGGTAATGAAGAGTGTTGTTTTACGGCTTGCGATGGATCAAAATTTGAACTGAAATCATATTCATCAAAATTCATATTACTACGTGATTTAATGTCGTAAAACATAACCAACACTTTGTAGAGTCCATATAATCCAACAACTAAAAGAAGCACTAAAAATACTGTATTGGAGTTATCTTTTGATATATAGGCTTCAGGAACAGGATTACGCATAGAAATATAAAAAAGAATACCGAAAATAACAAACCATGTTAAAAAAAGTTTCAAGAGACCATTGTAGGCTTTATATTTATCTGAAATATAAGTGGTAATCTCAACCATTCGCATTTTATTGATGTATTTTTCATTCATCTTGCTTAATCGTTTTTTTGCTTCCGTCAATTCGTTCTCTACAATATCTAATGTGGCAATTTGGTCTTTCAATTCAATTTCAGACTCTGTGACATTCTTCGCATACTTCGTTTTAAGAGCATTAAATAATTCGATACGCGTTTCTGTTAAGGTTCGCATTTTATCAAAAACCAATTGCTTCTCTTCTTCTGAACCCATGACTGGAAAATTTTGATGAAGTTCTTTCTCTCTATTTTGTAATTCAGAAATGTTATTCAATGTTAAGGTTTCCATATATAATTTCTTAATATAATATTTATCATAAATATTATATTAATTATTTATTTGCGAAGAGACCTCACTAAAAAAATGGAAAGGAGTACTAAAGCAAGCATATAGGCACTATTTTTAAAAGAAAATACTGAAGCTAAATCTTTACTATCATTTAAAAGTTGGACTACTGTTGGATTCTCCTGCATTCGCTTAGTTGTATTATTCACTTTATGATACCGATGAGTCGAGTCCATGATACTTTTACGAACATTTTTAAAATCCTTGAGAATACTCTCATTTTCTTTTCTTAAATCACCTAATTCTTCGGTCAATGTAGTATATGCCTTTTCTAATCCTCCAACATCCTCTTTGACACTCTTTTCTGTTTCGCATTCAAACCCTGTTGACATATATTCACTTGAGAGAAATCCATTCTTATTGATAAAATCTGTTGAAACTGCCTTTACTCCTTTAGGACAATCAGGACTATTCTTTACAGAGGGCATTCTTGTATAAATATCATACGATTTTTTAATTACTCGATTTGTATTAGGATAAATCTTATTTTTTAATTCACATCGACTATTTGCTTTATCATAAACAAATCCCTTACATTCATCGCCTACATTTAAACAATATTGTTGACATTCTTCAACCGTGGAGTCTGTTATTTCTTCACCGTCTATTGTATTATCAGGAGAATCATAACCTACAAGTTTTTGATAACTTTTACCGAGTGAAAGAAGTGATTTAGGATAAGGATGAAGCACCATTTTTTCTGAATCTTTGGATCGTTTTCCCATAAATGTTTTTCCTAAAACAACATTTGCTTGGGGGGGTTCCTGAATATCATAAATCGTCTTTACATTCTTTTTCAATAAACATTGAGCTTCGTTTAAATTAGGAATTAAATTGTTATTGGATACCTCTTTTACATTAAGACATACTCCATTGCTATTGCTATTGCCATTGCCATTGCCATTGCCATTGCCATTTTCCATATGTGTCATACCAAACATGTTATCTCCATCATTCGATGCATTTTGAAGACATGTATTTATGCTCCTCAATGGCGAATTATCAGATAAGGTCAGCGAATAATCCTCTTCACTTATATTTTTTCGAGAAGCATTATCCCAAAAATGCGAAATAGTTGTTGCATTTAGTTCAGGTATAGACGATGATGTCGTCTGTGACGACTCTCCTTGTTCTAGAGAAAAGGCTCGTCCATCAACTCGTGTAGGTGTATTTTTTTCACCATACTTCATCCCTACCATTTTAATAAATGGACCATCAACTCCTGCAAAAATCCATATATTTGAGTTTGATGTGTAAGGAAGAGGAATAATATTCTGAATACCTGACTCAATACCTCTACCACTCAATGTTCCAATCGTAGATGCCAAAGGTCGGTCATAACGATAGCATCCTTTAAACTGCTTAGTAATTTCATTTTCGCCTACGTAGAAATTAGCAAACGATGATATAGACATAGCTTTTACTTATATTATCTTAAGAATATTTTCTCACTAAAATAGCCATTAATACTAAAAAGAGTGTTCCTGAACCCATGTATAAGAGTTTTTCGCGTGTAGAAACCTTTTCTAACATACCTATTTTTGTATCTAAACTGGTGAGTATTTCTTCCATTTCATTTATTTTTTTGCGATCATTATGTAATTTAGAAACATCGCTTTGAATTGCATCATGTGTAGTAGAAACCATTTTGCGATCTTTACTTGTTTTTTCTTCAATTGATGCCAGTTCTGTTCGCATTTTATAGAGAAGATCTTTTAAACTAGTATTAAGTTTTTGAAGTCTTTGGATATAGGTTACTGCATCTTTACCTCCTAGATTTGTGGTTCCCATTGGAGGAACAGAACTATATACTCCTTCCATTCGAAGCATTTCTTGACTTGCGTTAGGAACACCACCATAACATTTTTTTTCGTTTTCAACAAAAACTACTGAGCCAAAAGGACCTTTCGATGATGAAATAGACATATCTTTGCATATCGATAAACTTGGAGCATCTCCTAAATCCTTCCACATTGATGGATCTGCAGAATTTGGTATACCCATAAAAGAGGTGTTTGTGGAATCTTTCCATGTGGGTTTTTCCCAACCAGAATATACATAGGTTGTTTCGGCTGGACCTTTCCCTGGAACACATGCTTTATTTTTCATTAAAATTCCATTACTTGATTCTTCTTTAATAAGATTTCCCGCTTCTTTGCTCCACTTCAAACATTGATTTGCAGCACACTCGCCGTTTCCACTATCAGAAAAAAGGACAAATTTACATTTGGGATCACTCGCACACGCGTGGAGACAATCATTTTTTGTAATATTGGGTTTTGTTAAAAAGGGTATTTTTGCACTATCCAAACGATGTGTTAATGTTACATTTTCCTCTGTCTTCCAATAATTCCCACTTTGTTTATTGAGTTCCATCATATAATCTTTATAGGTACTTTTATACTGATGTAGCGTTCGTTGAAATTCTGCTTCTAATTGCTCGAACAATGTTGTCATTTATATATAAAAATATTAAAATTGTAGCAATGAGACATAGTTTTGCGATCATTCGAATTTTATGTTTTCTATGAAGAAGCGATGCATTAAAAGCATTTTGTTGGACGGCACCTTCATTGCTATTTATAAGATGCGATGTTTCGGTTTCTAAACGACGATTCTGTTGTCTGGTTTCTTCAATAATGGTATTCATTCTATTTATACGTTTTCGGGTGGTATTATTCTCTCCCAATATATTACTTTTTTCTAGTGTTAATTGATTAAGAAGTGCGTTTACTTTATTTTTTGCTTCTTCTAAAAGATTTATATTTTCAGGAGAGTCATCTAATCCATGTGCGACAAATTGATTTTTGTAGTTATCTAAATAAAAAGAAATATCATCGTCTAGTGAATCCATTTATACTATTGTAAGATTTATATTTATTATTTACCACTCTTTTCATTTTTTTTACCTCTACTTTTATTCACACAAATACGGTAATTATCTACAGTAACACTGATCTTACTAGGACGGATTATATGACATATATCACCTGGTCGCATACCTAACATCTGTGCTGGAGGGTCAAAACGTGATATTTCAGGCAATTCCTTATTGTCTTTGATATTATATTTTTTTTTAATCTCTTCACTTTCAGTATATGTTAATTTTCTGTGCTCTGGAACCAATGCATGTTCCAATACATTGAATTGAAGCTGATCCAAATAAAGAATATTAATAAAGATATTGGAATTGGCGTATATATTCATAACCAAGTTTGTAAGTGTATCATTTGGACTGTCTTTAGCTATTATAGTAAGCATATCTTGAGTCGTCAAGATTTTTTCTAGATGAAATAAATCATCTATCATATCATGAATATTCTGTGGACGAAGTGTTTTTTTATCTACCTGATAGGATACATATACTTTGTTCCCCGTTTCGGGGTGTTTGATAAGCATATCTTGCTGATTATTTTGGACCATGAGATTTACCTCATTTATACTAAATGTTTCATAGGGAGATACATCATACCCTTGTTCCTTTAAATGTGAGATATATATTTGTCGCGATTTAAAAAGACGGGCAACGATTCCGTATTCGTATTTTGATGCCATATCTAGATTAATATCTAATATATAAAGATATTAATTTAAATCAATTTTGTCGATTAGTATCTATATTAATCTCTATTGTTTTTTTTTCACCTTCATTTACAGATTCATTTTCGGGTTCATCTATATTATCTTGTAGTGTATCATCAACGGGAATCGTATCTAAAATAGTAATTTCTCCAGTTGAAGCAATAGAACCTCCACTAAGATTTTCCTCTTTGTTTTGAGATGTTGAACCAGGAGGCAAGTAATCAGGACTGTGTGGCATGTAATCCGTGTTTACATCAGAAGGAAAGTAATCAGGACTGTCTGGCAAGTAGTCAGGACTGTGTGGCTGGTAATCTTTGCTTACACCAGGAGGCAAGTAGTCAGGACTGTGTGGCATGTAATCTTTGCTTACACCAGGAGGCAAGTAGTCAGGACTGTGTGGCTGGTAATCTTTGCTTACACCAGGAGGCAAGTAGTCAGGACTGCGTGGCTGGTAATCTGCGCTTACACCAGGAGGCAAGTAGTCAGGACTGTGTGGCTGGTAATCTGCGGTTACACCAGGTGGCAAGTAGTCAGGACTGTAGGGTCGATATGGAGGCGTATTAATCACTTCATAAAGTTGCAATTTATTAGCTATAACTGTTGCAATTGAACCATCACTATTCAATCCTGCAAAACTAGGTAATTTATACAAATTGCTTGTCGTAAGCGTATATTCACCCGATTCCGAATTATAGTTACTAATAGTCCATTCACGATCATGAATTGTATCTAATGAAAAGTGAACTTTTTCACCCACACCATATTTTATATCACCCACATACATATCTCCGTATCCACTGTATAACGGAGTTCCATACTCTTCATCTTGTATAGGTAATTCAGATACTGGCGCTTCTCTCTTTGTTTCCACTTTTTGATAGGATGACTTTGTCCGTTCCTTTTCATTTTCTTGCTGTATTTCTTTGGGTGTAACTTTTTCATTTTTAGTCAAGAGAGAAATATTGTTAGAATATGACATACTGGTGAGCTGATCTACATTATCTTCTGTTATAACCCGCATTTGAACGTTCATTGTTATCAACTCTTGCATCAACAACTTAAACGTATACGGAACACGAACCACACTGAAAGAACGTCCATAACGTGAAATATTAACAATACTTAACTTATCATCGATTTCATCATTGAACTTAATAGGTCCATCAGCCATAGGACTCAAGAAAATATTCTTACTTTCATTATAGATTGCAATTGTTCCTGTATGGTTACAGATTGCCATAAAATACTCATCGCCTCGTTCCATCATAGACTGCTCTAAAAATTTGGCTGCTCCGTGTGCAATAATACCATCGCGCTCCATTTCTCCGACGCGCAAACCACCATCATTTGCACGACCTTGAACTGTTTGACGTGTTAACATTGTGCGGGGTCCTCGAGCACGATAATTAATTTTATCCTTCACCATATGTTTTAAACGCATATAATACGTAGGTCCTATATAAATGGATGATTCTAGCTGTTCGCCAGTCATACCATTATATAAAACCTCGGTTCCTGTTTTATTATATCCAACCTCTGTCAATAGTTTTCCAAATAATTCATCTTTAGGACCTTGATTCAAAAATGCAGTGCAATCACCAAATGCACCATAGTTAACACCTGCCTTTCCTATAAGAACTTCTACTAATTGTCCTATAGTCATACGACTCGGGAATGCATGAGGATTAACTATTAAATCAGGACGAATACCATCTGCAGTATAAGGCATATCCTCTTCTGGAATAACCAATCCAACTGTTCCTTTCTGTCCACAACGAGAACAAAATTTATCACCAATTGCAGGAATGCGCTCTTCACGAATCCTGACTTTTGCAATTCGTCTCCCTTCTTCACCTTCGGTCATAAAAGCTTTATCCACAAATCCCAATTGTCCCTTTTTAGGATAAACTGAACCGTCTATTTTCACACTAGGATCTTCTAAATCAATGGTTGCCTTTCCAATCACCGCCATCTTGTCATTGAGTTCGGTATTTTCTTTAATTAAACCATATTCATCTAGATGACTATAATCATATCCAGGTTTAGTTCCCACCACATTCTCATTTTGAATATTTGTAAAAACCGAATCCACCATACCACCTCCAATATTTGCAGACTCTTCGCGAGCCTCGTAACTGTTAAGATATGTCGTCCTAAACATACCACGCTTAACGGATGCCTCATTAAATAGAATAGAATCCTCAACATTGTATCCACCGTAACACATTATAGCTACTATCGGATTTTCACCATAAGGTTGTGTCTCTCTATTAATATAATGCATATAACGGCTCTTCACCATAGGTATCTGTCCGTAATTCAATACTAATCCCATCTTGTCTATTCGATTCTGGTAATTAGTATGATACCATGACGCACCCTGTTTACTCTGACCGCAGGAAAAAAGATTGCGTGGTAACTGATTGTTTTCAGGAAAAATAATCTGGTTTCCCATGACTCCCAACATGAGCGATGGGTGAATATCTACATGAGTATAATCAGTTCCCTTGAAAGAAGGTTTGAGTGTCGACGAAATATAAGAAACATTTTCTTCGGAGGAATCGATATATTCAATAATAGCTTTTTCAGTTGCTAAGGATTTATCATTTACTTCACCCGATTTACCATAAAGCTCTTCTAATGTATAAACTTTATTTTTATTTGATGCGAATGCTTCGTCTGCTTTCTTATGAAAACCAGTTGTCAACTGCTGCCACGAATAACTTTCTCTCTCCAATAATCGCGACAAAGAGAGATCATTGTTTTCATCAATATAAAATATGGGGCGGCACAAACGTCCTGCATCGGTGAATATCTCAATATCGTTGGTTTGTTTATCCCACGCATAACTTGTGTAAATAGGTATCACTGCCAATCGCCGCAAAAACTTGAATCGTTCGGTCATCCCGATTGGATTTGGAGTAATGCCTACCCAAGAACCATTCACAAATATTTTTGTATTTGCAGCCATATACTTGGGTTTACATTCAGATATATATCGCAAATGTCCTTCAGAACGAAGTAATTCAATAAGAGACACAGGTGAATAGTGTGTAGTTATTTTTGCAGCAATAGCCATATGTTTATGAAGTCCTACATTACCACCATCTGGAGTGTCAAGTGGATCAATAATGCCCCATTGTGAGCTATGAAGCAATCGTGGACCAATTACTTTTGCACTATCATCCATCGGCAAGTTTATTTTTCGTCGCTGTGCCAGCGCTGAATTAAAGGAAAGGCGGTTCAAATCCTGAACTACACCAGGCTTTTTGGTGTGTGCTTCGGCTCCCCAGTTTCCCTTGAATGCTTTACGGAATCCAACCTCCACATCTCTCTCTTTAAAAAATTCTTTGTAATTATTGTCTATCAAATTGATAAAAGACATACCTTGATATTGTCCTTCATGATAATAATATTCTTTGTCGATTTTTTGGTAAATCTTGTGTTGCATAATGGTATAATACTCTTTGAAAAGGTCGGATAACAGTGATCCCACAACTTCCACGCGCTTATATTTGAAATTGTCACGATCCGTGGGTGCTTGTTCTTTTCGTGAAGCCCGTAATAAAGTAAAGGTCATGTGTCCGATAAAAAATGCCTTATCTTTGAAATTCATTACTCCAATATGAGGGAGAAAGTAATCGGACAGAATTTCTAATACGTGGGGAATGGTTTTCCCCTTTGTAAATGTGGCAATATACTTAAGTGCGGTTTCTTGAGTGAAAATGACAGAAGCATCATGAATGCTAGGAATAAATAAATCAACATATCCACTGTGTTTCTCCATATCAAGCAGACAAGTCTCTATAATCTCTTTATCCGAGAGAACTCCCAATGCTCGCATAAGAATAAATAATGGGACAGGTTTACGAACATTGGGAATGGTGACTACAATCTGGGCGCTTGATTGGGTTGGTAACGCAGTAACCATTCTGACCGCCGTCGTGCGTTTTGGTTTGGATGCATCTTCAGATGCCGATTTTACTTCTACCGAATAATTATAAAGGTCACTGTAATTGTCGCGAACATACAACATATTATCGCCAAATTTTTCTTGACAGACAATGACCTTTTCTTTACCGTCGACAATAAAATAGCCTCCAGGGTCATTGATACATTCTCCCATCTCGAAACGCACTTTAGGTTCTAGATTTTGTAAAATACACATATCAGACTGTAACATAATAGGAAAGCGTCCTAAAAATATCTTTTCGAGTGTGATGGAATGTTCCTTTTTTTCCCAGTTTGTATCCTCGCTCGTAATCTTGAAATCTACCACCACATCAAAGTGGATAGTGAACCCATAATTCATATTACGGAGACGTGCCTCATTTGGATACATAAAATGAACGTCATTTTCATCGTAAATTGTAGGCTTACCATAGTAAATATTTGTTCCGTCTTTGCCACCTAAATAAAGGTGGCATTCTAGATTAAATTCTTTAGTTACCTCATCTTGTTGTTTCAAAATTCGTATTGGATTTTTTTGCTTAAATATCTGATGTAATCCACTTTTAAAAAAATTATTGTAAGAATCCAAATGATGTGAGACAAGCGCATATGGATTATCATTAAAATAAGTGTCAATAATCTTCCAAATCACTTCGGAGTTCATTAATATAAGTATATAATAACTTTTCCTTAAATTAATGAATATTCAAAAACATAAGTGCGATTAAAACAAACATCGCAATAAAAGGAATCAAGAAAATGAACCACGAAAGGCGTTTGTAACCAGCACGGCAAAGCGTGTTAAGAACCCACGTCCAGAAGAGGACATAGAGGAACTTAACAATAAAAACACCTAAAGTATTGGTGACATTGCATGTGAAATTACCCACACAATATTTGTTGACATTTCCTAAATTCTGGATGCCCATGATGATGAGCGAGATAATAGAGAGAAGAAAGTAGAGATGGGCTGGGGTGCACAACGTTTTCAAATATTCCATCATTATATATATTAATAAAACAAAAAAAAATTGTTTTTTTAATAGATTTGAATTTAGTTAGAAATTCTTCCTAAATATTCTTAAATACCCTCAAGGGCACTCATAATATCGCTCATATTGAATCGTTTGCGTGTTGTTTGAGCTTTCTTTGCAGCAGCACTGCGACGTGCTGCAGTAGTTTTGAACCCAAGGCGTTTATTGAGTTCTCGTGTTTTCTTTGCTTTTAATACTGCTGCTTTCTGAGCGGAGGTGCGAGGTTTTTTCATAGTCTTACCAGGAGAGTAACGTTTTGCAGATTTTCGTGCACGTGTAGATTTTCTAGTAACTTTGCTAGTAGCCGCTAACTTCTCTTTCGGTGATCGTTTGTTACTTCCCTTTGGACTACTCTTTTTTTCATCAGGGAGGCTACTAAATAAGTCGCTCATATCGAATACATTACGTGAAGATTTAGATTCCATTATATATTATTAAAAGAAAAAATTATTTTTTCTCAATAGGTTGATTTATTGGATTTGGATTCACTGGAGATTCTCCACCAGTAAATGAACTCCATGTATTAGTGACAGCGAATTCGATATTTCTTCCTAAATTAACTAAAAAATCAGGCATCATTGTATTTCCATGATGTGAGCCTCCTTTTTGCGTTATTTTCTTCTTCTTGATCGTTTTCTTCTTTTTTTTGATCGTTTTCTTCCTCTTTTTGTTTGTTTTCTTTTTCTTGTTTTTGCTCTTACCACCAGTCATTGTGTTTTCACGCGTAGAGTTAGTATTTTCAGGATCTGGTAAAAAAGGGTTATCATTGTGTGCTAAATGATTTGTTTCACCTGCAATTCCTGCAACTCCAGGCCACTTTTCTAAATCACTTCCATCCCACGATGAACCCACTTTAGCTAATTCAGGTTTCATTTATATTATAATGCTATAAAATATATTTTATTCAATGTCTACATGAGATAACATATGACGACGACAACACATTTTGGTTAATTTCAAATTATCCATAACTTCGCCCTCAGGTGTTTTATCTGCAAAATCTTCTGTCAAATACATGACTTTGTCTACTTTGATTCCTCGCTGAACTTTCATTTTTCTCACTTGTTCTAAATAGTAACGATACTTATCTGCCAAAACCTCTCCACATGTGAAGCACTTAATTGGAATAATCATACTGAATATGAATCTACTATATTATACTAGGACTATTTTAAAATCAATTTTTCTTCTAAAACATATCATTAATTTCAGCAAACATAGAATTGCATTGTTCGAGTGCATCATTCATAAACTGTTTAACGATTCCTAGATCAGTTGCATTTTTAAATGCTAATCGAAGAATACTATGGGAGTCGTGTGGGTGCTCCTTATTAAAACCACAGTATGTAAGCATTTTATCGCCCTCATAATGTGTTTTATAAAGAAAGTATTCAATGACTTTTCCCACAGTATAGTCGTAATTGTGAAGAATAATATCATAACAAAACTGAATAGTTGTTCCTGTCTCTTTAAATTCTATCACACCTGTGTTATTTGTTTCTACACCCTCTTTCAAATGACTAAAGGAATCCATTAGCACATCGCACGCCTTTTTAATAAGTTCATCATTTTTGTAAATACCAATTGTTTTCACTTTAAAATCAAAACTATCGGGCACAAAAATACGTTTTCCATCAAGAAGTAGCCAATTTTTCTTTTCAAATGCAATATCACTAGCTTTCATACCCTGCTGCTTGAGTTCCTTTTCTTTCTTCATCCATACATCATTAGCTTTTACCGAATCTACTGTATTCGTATAGAGACATGTAGAGACTTGGTTATAAGCCGAATTTTCTTTAGCGGTAAAAATGCTGAATTTACAGGTAAGCGTCAACTCTTCACCGTCAAGATTTGTCGCCAGTTTAGGACGAAGACGCAAAAATTCGATGTAATCTCCTGTCATATCATTTCTGGGAAAAATCTCGTCGCGATCATTTTTAGAGAGAAATTTACCTGTCTGAATATCCTTTATCTGAAAATCTTCTGTGGTTATATACTCCACTAACCCACCCGTATTTTTTTTACTTACAACAAGCAAATAATTTTCTAGAGGGATTGTCAAATCTTTAATATGAATAGGGACACAGCTCAAACGATGTTTAATAATTTCATTATTGAATCTAGTGGTATTTTTTGTAATTTCACATTTATTTTCGGAATATGGAAATGTGTGAAAAACAGCAGACGGAATATCACTCAAAAGGGTGCGTCTGAGTGCATTTGCAATACTGACATTTGTTTCACTAAGTGTGAACGAGAGAATATCGTCTTGTTCGCGCTTTGATGAAATTTTAGGCACCATGGTCTTGCTATATATAGAGATAATATTCGTAAATCAATTTTTTATATTTTATGTTTAAAAACAAATCATATAGTATTAAGAAAGAGTAATGAGCAATAATATTCTTTATTACAGTAATTATTGTGACAACTGTAAAAAGTTACTTCAAGTTTTAAGTCGTTCTCAATTAAAAGAAGAACTTCATTTTTTATGTATAGACAAACGTGTCAATATGCCAGACGGATCGATACATCTACTCATAAAAAACGGACAACAAGTATTGTTACCACCAACAGTGACTAAGGTTCCTGCTCTAATGTTAGTGAATAATGGATTTCATGTGCTTTTTGGTGACCAAATATATCAACATTTACAACCAAAGGAGAAAGAAATGCAGAAAAAAGCAACTCTTAATCAAGGGGAACCCGATGCATTCTCGTTTGCTGCTTTCTCTCCAAGTGGTATTACATCAGATCAATACAGTTACCTGGATATGGCAGCCGATGATTTATTAGCTAAAGGAAGTGGTGGTTTACGACAGATGCATAATTATGTGAATATCAATGAAGGTGGAACGATGCAGATAGAAACTCCTCCTGATAATTATATCCCCGATAAAATAGATGAAGGTGCCGTTCATAATTATGAAATGCAACGTAATCAACTTAAACAATAAAAATAAAATAACTATAGTATTAAATGGAGATCCAAAAGGCATTCAATAAGCATTTTAGTGAATTTGTTGATGATATTGCCACTTATTTTTCAGATAACATGGAAATTCAAACTGCGGCAAATGCTTTACGGGCAATACGTAAAGCTAATCCAAAGGTAATTATCACAGTTTGGAAATCGAGTATTTTAGATCTTTACGAGAGTAAAATTGAAGCAGGGGATATTGACTTTTTTGTTACCAAAGAATATAGTGATGATGTTGCTGGTATGGAGGGAAATGATGATGTGCTAAAAGTTATCGATAAAATTCGCGGACCTATTCAGAATATGCCCGAAAGCGAACAACAAAAGGCAATGAAATACGTTCAAAATCTAACAAAATTATGTAAAGTTTATTACTTAAACATAAAGTAAAGAATAACTATAAAATGGAGAATAAGGTAGATATACCAAAAGAATTCCGACAAATAATGTGTGATTTTATTAATGATATTTTTACCACTTTTCCTGAATACAAAACAGGAGCATTGGTGAGTGTGGTCGAGGATAATGAAAGTTCCTTAGAAGAATTATTTGCACATGTAAAAAGTGTTTATCCCCCACGATTCTTTGATATTCTCTATAAAAATGAAGAGATGTATGAAGATGGTGAAAAAAATACGGAATTTTTGCCTGGAATAGATTTTGCGAATATTTGGAAAATGGAAGATGTTTCAGATACAATACGTGAAACTATTTGGAAATATTTACAGTTAGTTATGTTTTCGGTTTTAGAGACGATACAATCACAGGATAGTTTTGGTGATACGGCAAAACTATTTGAGGCAATTAATGAAGAAGAATTGAAGAGCAAGATTGAAGAGACGGTAGAGCAGATGAAGGGATTATTTACAAATATGGATGATACTAGTTCGTTTCAAGATAAAGAAGGGGGTATTAATTTGGATGATCTACCGAATGTGGATTCGGTTCACGAGCATCTAAATGGACTTTTAGATGGAAAATTAGGAAAACTGGCAGCAGAGATTGCTGAAGAGACGGCAAAAAATTTTGAGATGGATATGAATGAAGAAGGAGATGTCGGTGATATGTTTAAGAAATTATTTAAGAATCCTGGAAAACTAATGGAACTTGTAAATACAATTAGCACAAAACTAGATTCTAAAATGAAGAGTGGAGATATAAATGAGAATGATTTAATGAAGGAAGCTGGTGATTTGATGGCAAAAATGAAAAAAATGCCAGGAATGCCTGATATAGAAGAATTGATGAAAAGTATGAATGTTCCTAAAAGTAAACAAGGTATGATGAAGCACCAATTTAATCAAAATATGCGAAATAATGGTACAAAGGCACGACTTCAACGTAAATTAGAGGAGAGACGGCAGGCACAGGCGCAGCTACCTGATAATATGACGTTTGATGGTAAATCATTTAGTGATGGTAAATTGGTGGAAAAGAGTAAGCTTGGTAACACAAGCAACGCGGGTAACACAAGCAACGCGGGTAACACAAGCAACGCGGGTAACACAAGCAACGCGGGTAACACAAGCAAC
>Ga0075476_10000537_pt1 | contig 16834 bp, 15 predicted proteins | sample DEB08_DNA_5_FD_76339 | JGI IMG/M metagenome (GOLD analysis project Ga0075476, IMG submission 76339) | Aqueous microbial communities from the Delaware River and Bay under freshwater to marine salinity gradient to study organic matter... | ecosystem: Environmental > Aquatic > Marine > Coastal ...
TAAATTCGACAAAGGCCTTATCATCTTTTGCCTCACGCAATCTTGAAACTAATACTTGTTTAGCGGTAGCAGCCGCAACCCGACCAAAGCCTTTTGGAGTGTCATCGTATTCATTTACCACTTCACCTTGTTCATTTAATTCTTGAGCAAACACCACAACGTGACCAGTTATACGATCTAGTTCGACTCTGGCATGTTCTTTGGCATTCGATGTGTGTTTATAGGCAACCAGCAACGCTTGTTCGATTGACTTTACGACGTGATCCCATGAAAGTTCTTTTTCAAGTACTAAATTCTTTAGAGCGCTTACATCGATGTCCATTATTCTGCCCTACTAAATTCAACTTGCACCAAAGCTTGCTTAACCTCGTCAAGCTTGACTGCTTTTCCCTCGCTGAAAGTAATGTTGCCCTCATCGGCTTCTAAAATTCGATCTACAAAACTGCTACCGTTCGAAAGTTCTACCTCAACTAAACGACCAACATTTCTTTTAAAATGACGTTGCAGAGTTAATGGTCGATCCACACCCATTGATCCCACATCTAAGGTGTAAGGATTGTTTCCCAATACATCTGTTGAATCAAGTAAATCAGAAATTTCGCGAGAAACCTCAGCGACTAAATCCAGATCAACCCCGCCATCACGGTCAATAAAGATCTGAACAATAGAGCGCCTTCCTGCCGGTTTTATAACTACTTCTTCTAAATCAATCCCGCGCTTTTCTACCAGCGGGGCCACCAATTCGGCTACGCGATTATTTGAGGTCATAAAAAACTCCTCGCGTTTTGGCAGTGTTCGATTGTGTCTGGCAGTTGTGTCTCTAGGGTACTGCCTAGAAAAGAATTTTGGAAATAGAAGGGCGAATTGTGCACCCCACCCGGCGAGCAATTCTGGCTGGAGCCGCTGCAATTCCGCTTATTTCTTGCAGTTTTGGGCAAGAAGCTGAGCAGCCTTCTCAAGCATCAATTCCTATCGGAAATCAACCAACTCCAACTGAAAAGAATTGGTTTGAAATATTTATTGAGCTGGAATCAAATTTGATTCAAAGTGTTGACTCCACAATCGAGCGCTCAACAAGTTTCGAAAGCCAATTGCGAGAAATTAGATCTCACCACGAAGCGCATTTAGCAGTTTTCTCAAATTCAAGTACTAGTCAAGAAGCAATTTTTAATTCTAAATCTGGGATTGGTGATTTTGGCGAATTAGCGAAGTTAAGAATTAGACATTCTCGAAGTTTAAATTTCATAAAAAATTCTCTTTCTGAAATTACAGATCCTCTGTTGATCAGCACAATTACCCAAATAGCTGCTTGCGATAAGCAGGTAATTGATCAATTAGCAGATTTGATGAGTCAAGTGGCCGAAGTTCAAAATCCGCCAGAGGTTACGAATGACTGAAAAACAAATAACCGCATTAAATAATGTTGTCTCCGGTGAAAACGCAGCAATTTGGGCGTACGGATTTTTGTTAGCTTTCTTAAATGACGCGGATTATCAGGCAGGATTAAGCACTTTCAACTCCCATAGAAATGCCAGAGATGCGGCTCGCTTGAAATTGCGAGCTTTGAATCAAAATCCACCTCGCCCTGAACCAAACTACGACTTGCCGTTTCCGGTAAGTGAGGCAAATTCAGCTAAGCAATTAGCAGCTTATATTGAAGATAGGCTTTCTGGTATCTATTCAGCTTGGACGGCAACCGAAACCGGAGATGATCAAACATATGCATTTGAACAAGCTGTCCAAGCGGCAAGTCGTTATTACTTCTGGATAAAAGAAACTAAAGCGTTTCCTGGAGCTGTTTCGTAACTAAATTTGTCAATTCAGTCAAAATCTCTTCCTTAGCTACCGTTTGAGTTTCACCGCTTGCTCTGTCTTTAACTTCCACTAAACCTTCAACTAATTTCTTACCAACCACAACGATGATGGGCATTCCTAAAATTTCAGAATCATTAAATTTAACGCCTGGCGAAACCCCTCGACGATCGTCATAAATTACTTTGATTCCAGAGTTCGTCAAATCTTGAGCTAACTGATTTGCAAATTCAAATACTGAATCCTCTTTACCGGTTGCGACCAAATGTATTTGTGCCGGAGCAACTTTTATCGGCCAAATAATTCCTTTTTCGTCATAATGCTGTTCAACAATGGCTGCCACCGCACGAGAGACTCCAATTCCATAAGAACCCATAGTGACAACTTGTGATTTTCCATTTTCATCTAAAACTGTTAAGTCTAGAGCTTTGGCGTATTTTCTACCTAGTTGAAAGATGTGTCCAATTTCTATTCCACGAGCAATCTTTACCTCGCTAAGGCATTCTGGGCACTTATCCCCTGCCTGAATTTCAACGGCCTCGATCTGGCCATCTGGTGTGAAGTCTCGACCGCATACCAAATCAAAAACGTGTTTTCCAGGCTGATTGGCACCAGTTATCCAACTTGAACCTTTAACTACGCGTGGATCTACTAAATACTTAATTTTCGAAGGCGAGTTTTCACCCAGTACTTCTGGCCCGATATAACCTTTGACCAAACTTGGATATTTCTTAAAATCCTCTTCTTCAAAAACCCTTACCTGAGCTGGAGACACTGCTGCTTCAATTCTTCTCAAATCAACTTCTCTATCTCCAGGAACGCCAATAATTAATGGTTGAGTTGTTCTATCAGGGTTCTGCAGCATTAAGACCACATTTTTTAAAGTGTCAGCTGCACTCCAAGGGCGATCTGCTCGCTTCGTGTTTGGATGAGAATTTGCCACCATCACCAAAGAGTCGATCGTTGGTGTATCAGGAGTGTCTTCTACGTGTGAATCATTTTGAGTAGCAATATCTATTTCAGATAACTTAGGAGTCGTCATAGCTTCTACGTTCGCTGCAAAGTCACAATTGGTGCATTTAACAAAGGTGTCTTCACCAGTATTGGTGGGTGCCAAAAACTCTTCACTTTTTGACCCACCCATGGCTCCGCTCATAGCTGAAACAATTAAGAAATCAAGGCCCAACTTTTTAAAAGTTTTAATATAAGCTTTTCGATGTTTTTCATACGAAACTTGCAAGCCTTCATCTGAAACATCAAATGAATAGGCGTCCTTCATTACAAATTCGCGGCCACGCAAGATACCTGCTCGTGGTCGGGCTTCATCTCGATACTTGGTTTGAATTTGATAAATAATCAAAGGTAGATCTTTGTAGGAGGAATATAAATCTTTTACCATTAAAGTAAACATTTCTTCATGAGTTGGACCTAATAAATAATCCACACCGCGACGATCTTGCAGTCTAAAAAGGTTTGGCCCATACTCAACCCAACGATTGGTCGCCTCATAAGGCTCTTTTGGTAGTAGCGCTGGAAAATGCACTTCTTGAAATCCCGCTTGATTCATATTGTCGCGAACAATTTTTTCTACATTTTGGTAAACCATCCAGCCCAGTGGTAACCAACTAAAAACTCCCGGAGCAACTCGCCTCACATATCCAGCACGAACAAGCAGCTTATGACTGGGTACTTCTGCATCAGCTGGATCATCACGCAAAGTTCGTAAGAACAATTCACTCATGCGTAACAACAATTGCTGCTCCTTGTTTAATAACCGAAAGTCAGCCTAGTGGAAGAGAACTTCAAAATAACACTGTGGCAAAGGTGGAATGTTGCGTAAAACCTACCTTTTTATAAATTGCTCGAGCTCTTTCGTTGTAATCGTTCACATATAAAGAGACGTTTGGGGCAAAGTGGCGCCTTGCGTAATCAACTACTGCCGCCATACCTGCTTTCGCAAATCCACGGCCGCGATACTGCGGTGGGACCCACACTCCTTGAACTTGGCAAACCGCATCGGTCAACACACCAATTTCAGCTTTGAATACCACCTCGCCACGATCAATTCTTGCCAATGATCTACCTGTTGAAATCAATTCAGAAATTCTTCCTCGGTAAGCATTTAAACCTCCACCGGTAACTGGCGACACCCCAACTTCTTCAGTAAACATAGAAATGCAAGCAGGAAGTAACAAATCAATTTCTCTTGGCAAGACTCTTCTCACTAGTGGATCTGGCGCCAATAATGGAGGCTGATCGATATTTAATAAAGGTTGATTAGCTCTAATATCTCTAGCAATTCCCCAATGCGGCTTAAGTAACTTCCACAATGCTAAAACTTCATTTACTGGACCAACTAACGAAGAAGACCGGCGCTTTGCTTGAATCAAATATTGGGCAAAAGCTTTTTGGGAAATTAAATTAGTTTCTAATGGAATCGTATTTGCGCCGTGGTAAAGCGCTGACTGAATTTCTTGATCTGATTCAAAAACTAGAATTTCTTCATGAAGGTTAAAAGTTTCATATTGCATCTCCCACAAGCGACTCTCGATAAAAGCGTTAGAAACTCGGTCGCGAATACTTAATGACTTAACCTGCGCAAGATCTGTTTTACGCATTGGTCGAACCTGCGACTGCAGCTCGTTCAAAATTTACCTAACCGAGACGCTTACTTCTCCACTTTCGGCAGTTGTCATAGTTGCGGCAATTCGATTTGCCTCTTCAACTAATACCGAGACGATTTCTTCTTCAGGAACAGTTTTGATGACTTCACCCTTAACAAAAATCTGACCCTTCCCGTTACCTGAAGCAACTCCTATATCTGCTTCTCGAGCTTCTCCAGGTCCGTTTACCACGCAACCCATTACGGCCACTCTTAAGGGAACAGTGAAATCTTTCAAAGCCTCTGTAACCTGCTCAGCCAAACTGTAAACATCAACTTGGGCTCTTCCGCAAGATGGGCAAGAAACAATTTCAAATCCGCGTTGCTTTAAATTCAAAGCTTCTAATATTGCTGTGCCAACTTTTACTTCTTCCACAGGTGGAGCAGATAAAGATACGCGAATGGTGTCGCCAATTCCCTGAGAAAGTAAGGCACCAAAAGCAGTTGCAGACTTAATGGTTCCTTGAAAAGCAGGGCCAGCTTCGGTGACACCTAAGTGCAAGGGGTAATCGCACTTTTCAGCCAATAACTGATAAGCCTTGATCATTACTACTGGATCGTTATGTTTAACTGAAATTTTAAAATCAAAGAAATCATGTTCTTCGAATAACGACGCCTCCCAAAGGGCAGATTCCACTAACGCTTCGGGTGTTGCTTTGCCATATTTTTCGAGCAATCTTTTGTCTAATGATCCAGCATTAACGCCAATACGTATCGGAGTTCCTGCATCTTTTGCTGCTTTTGCAATCTCGCCAACACGATCATCAAACTGTTTAATGTTTCCAGGGTTTACTCTGACTCCCGCGCAACCGGCGTCGATTGCTGCAAAAACATATTTTGGTTGAAAATGAATATCAGCAATAACTGGTATTGGGGATTTTTTAGCGATAGCTGGCAAGGCATCTGCATCATCTTGACTCGGAACAGCAACTCGGACAATTTGACATCCTGATGCAGTTAGTTCGGCAATCTGTTGAAGTGTTGAATTTATGTCAGCGGTCAACGTTGTGCACATTGATTGCACGGAAATAGGAGCATCCCCGCCAACTTCTACTGGATTGGTTGGGTGATTTAAACGAATCTTTCGACTTTTTCGACGTGGAACTACTGTGGGAGGCGGCGTACCTGGCAAACCTAAATTAATTGCAGTCATGCCCTCATTATTCCCTCAACCTGCAAGCTTCGCTTATTTTGGTCCTTAACCGCCCAGTCTAATTGGATTGACTAGATCTACATAGATCAAAAGTAGTCCCAAAACCAATAAAACTGAAGCCATTGAGTACGCGATCGGTAACATCTTTGCCACATCAGCAGGCCCCGGCGTTGGTTTTCTAAATAATTTTGCAAGTTGACGTCTTGCGCCCTCGTAAAGTGCACCCGCTACATGGCCACCATCTAACGGCAAAAGCGGAATCATGTTAAACAAAAACAGTGCCATATTCATTGAACCCAGAAGTAAAAGTAATTGCACGAATCTCCACGATGCAGGCAAGTCTGCCGCTGCAATTTCGCCGCCTACGCGCGTTACTCCTACTACGCCAACTAAGCCCTCTGGATCTCTTTGCTCACCCAAAAACGCAGCGCCAAATAAATCTCCAATTCTTGCCGGCAAACTTAAGATTGCTTGTCCTGTTGCCGTTGTAATGTTTGCCATCACTACAAATACTTCTTCAATACTTTCGCGTTGCATTTTTACTTCTGGAGAAATTCCTAAATAAGGACTTTGAGTTTCAGGCACTCCCTGACTTGCTGGTCTCGTGACTAAAACTATTTCAGCTCGAAGAGAGATATTCTGCCCATCGCGCTCTACAACTATTGGAGTTAAAGCAAAATCTCTTGTGTCTGCTTCACTTATAGCTTGCCCTACTTCAGTCCAATTTGAAACTGGAGTTCCGCCGATAGATTTGATGATGTCTCCATTTTGAATACCCGCAAGCGTTGCAGGTGAGGCAGTTGCACCAATTTCACATTCACCACTTAAATTAATTTCAGATGGTAAACACTGAACAACTTCACGAACCTGATTAGTTGCTGCCGGCACACCTAAACCGACAAAAGCCACTGTAAAAATTAAAAAGGCCAATACCAAGTTCATGAATGGCCCGCCGATCATTACTACTAATTTTTTCGGGGTGGACAACTTGTAAAAAACTCTATTTTCATCACCAGGTGTAATTTCTGACAAACTCTGTAAACGAGCTTCCTCTGCAATTTGAGAAAATCTTCCATTGCTCTTTTGCGGCCGATTCGCTGGTGGAATCATGCCGATCATTCGAATGTAACCGCCTAAAGGAATAGCTTTCACCCCGTACTCGGTGTCACCTTTTACCTTCGACCAAAGTGTTGGGCCAAAGCCAACCATGTACTGGGTTACCTTTACCCCAAATTTTTTGGCTGGCACCATATGCCCAATTTCATGAATTGCTATGGAAAGGAGAATTCCAAAAAACAAGAACAAAATACCGGCCAAACTCATACTTTTTCAGAACCCTTCAAAATCGCTCCCCTTTCAATTGTGTCAAGGCGCGCTTCGGTCTAATCTTGCAGTAGGCAACTAGGAGTTTTAAATGAGTAATTCGCCACTCGGTGGTAATAACGTCCCTCAAGTAAGAAATATTTCCACCCCACTGCCCGGCCCGCAATCTGAGAAATTAGCCAAGCGCCGTCAAGCGGTAGTTAGTGCGGGTGTCTCAAGTTTGATGCCGGTGTTTACCTCGCACGCTGGTGGCGGGGTGTTGGTAGATGTTGATGGTAATTCCTTCATCGATTTAGCATCTGGAATTGCCGTAACTAGCGTCGGAAACAGTGCGCCCAAAGTTGTTGAAAGAGTAAAAGCGGCAGTTGACTCTTTTACTCACACCTGCTTCATGATTACTCCTTATGAAAGCTATGTAGAAGTATGTGAGCATCTAGCTCGCCTCACGCCTGGCGAACATGCAAAGAAATCTGCCTTATTTAACTCCGGAGCAGAAGCGCTAGAGAATGCCGTAAAAATTGCTCGCTATTACACAAAAAGAGATGCCGTGATTGTTGTAGAGCATGGTTATCACGGACGCACAAATCTAACAATGGCCATGACTGCAAAGAGCATGCCTTACAAAAAAGGATTTGGTCCTTTTGCTGGCGAAATTTATCGAGTTCCTACGTCATATCCATTCCACGATGGTTTAAGCGGAGAAGAGGCAGCAAAAAATGCTATTAGCCGAATTGAAAAAGAAGTTGGAGCCGATCAGGTAGCTGCAATAGTTATAGAACCAATTCAAGGTGAAGGTGGGTTTATTGTTCCTGCTCCTGGTTTTTACAAAGCCATAGCCGATTTTGCCAGCGCAAATAAAATAGTTTTTATTGCTGATGAAGTGCAAACTGGATTCGGTCGCACTGGAAAAATGTTTGCTTCAGAACATGAAGCAGTAGTTCCAGATTTAATCACCATGGCAAAAGGAATCGGTGGCGGTTTACCAGTTGCGGCAGTTACCGGTCGAGCAGAAATTATGGATTCAGTACATCCAGGTGGTTTGGGAGGAACATACGGCGGAAACCCAATTGCCCTAGCTGGAGCTTTAGGTGCTTTTGAAACCATGGAATCTGAAAACCTAGTTGAAAAAGCTCAACAAATTGAAAAAGTTATGATCCCAAGACTAGAAGTCATTCAAGCGCAGTACCCAATGATCGGCGATGTTCGTGGTCGTGGAGCCATGATTGCAGTGGAAATTGTTGATCCGGCAACTGGCGAACCTAATGCGGCTAAAACCTCAGCCATTGCAAAGTTTGCTCACCAAGAGGGAGTCTTAGTACTCACTGCAGGCACCTACGGAAACGTTTTGCGTTTCTTGCCGCCATTAGTTATTGATGAGACTCTGTTAAATGAAGCTTTAGATGTAATTGAAAAGGCAGTAGCTGCTAACGCTTAGCGATCTTCTAGTAAAGGCCGCCCATTAAATTTCAAAGGTTTATCTGGATATTTCTTTTTCGCAGCAAGCGCACTCAAAGCTTCTAGCACTACCCGGTTGGCTAGAACTGCTGTGATGTCTGCATGATCATAAGCTGGAGAAACTTCAACGACATCCATTCCTAACAGCGGCAAAGTTCCCACAAGTTTTCTAACCGCATCAAGCAATTGTCGAGCGGTAATCCCCCCAGGTTCAGGGGTACCAGTGCCTGGAGCGCTCCCCGGATCTACTACATCTATATCTACCGATAAGAAAAATCCCACGCAATCTTTTAAGCTTTCACCAATTACTTCGTCTATTACGGTATTAAAGCCTCGCTCTTCGATCTCACTCATTTCATAAGAGCGCATTTCTTGCTGCTTCATCCAAGCTAAGACTTCTTCATCTGGCCAGTAACCACGCAATCCAATTTGCCAAAAACGACTTCCTTTTACCGCTCCTGATTGAATTAATTGACGCATCGGGTGCCCATGACCAATCAGCGATCCAAAAGTTATGTCTCCTGTATCAGCGTGGGCATCAAAATGGATTACTGCAACTTTTCCAAAGCCATGAATATTTGCCACTCCCGTGACATCAGGCCAAGTGACTGTGTGGTCGCCTCCCAAAATAATTGGAATGGGCCCTTGTTTAGTAACTTGAGTGACCGCTGCTTCTAAATTTTTACAAGACTGCACACCGTCACCCGAAAACATTTCGACGTCGCCTGCATCTAAAACTTTTAAGTCTTTTAAGCCATCAGCTCTCAAAGCAAGATGAGGTCTTGAGGAATCGTGAGGTAAATAGTCTGCTGTTCTTATTGCTCCCGGCCCCAGGCGTGCACCAGCTCGATAGCTTGCACCGCCATCAAAGGGTGCGCCAATTATTACAACATCAGCATCTTCGTAACTTTTTACATCTTCTATGGTGCAACGATCAACTCCCAAAAAAGTTACATCTGGGCCGTACATTGCACCATACCGAGTCATAATTGATTCCTAATTATTTTGCGGAAAGCCTAGATTAATTCCACCATGGCTAGGGTCTAGCCATTTTTGGGTTACGACTTTGCCACGGGTGAAAAAGTTAACTCCTTCAATCCCATGGGCATGATGATCACCGAACAATGAGTTCTTCCATCCACCAAATGAGTAATAGGCCACCGGAACTGGAATAGGAACGTTAATTCCCACCATTCCAACTTCAATTTCATTTTGGAATCTTCTGGCTGCTCCACCATCGTTGGTGAAGATTGCAGTTCCATTGCCATATGGATGATCGTTGATCAACTTCACCGCTTCTTCGTAACTGTTGACTCGAACTACGCTAAGCACTGGGCCAAAAATTTCATCTGTGTAGATCGACATGTTGGTTCTTACTTCATCAAAAAGTGTTGGGCCAAGCCAATAACCACCTGGCGCACCATCAGGATTTACTACCCTGCCATCGACAACGAGTTTTGCACCAGCTGCTTCTCCTGCCTCGATGTAACCGGCAACCTTGTCGCGGTGTTCTTTGGTGACCAACGGGCCCATATCGCAACTTTTTGTACCATCTCCAACTTTAATGGAACCCATTCGTTGTTTAATTCTGGAAATTAATTCATCTGCTACTGGCTCGATTGCGACAACAACACTAATTGCCATGCAGCGCTCACCGGCACTACCAAATCCTGCATTGATTGCTGCATCTGCCGCTAGATCTAAATCAGCATCCGGCAACACCACCATGTGGTTTTTTGCTCCACCTAACGCTTGAACTCTTTTACCGTTTTTAGTTCCATTTTCATAAACATATTTAGCGATATTTGTACTACCAACAAATGAAACAGATTTTATTTTCCTATTTTCCAAGATTTCATCAACCGCAACTTTATCTCCGTTGATTACATTAAATACGCCATCTGGCAAACCGGCTTCTTGCCATAGTCTGGCCAGCCACATTGCGCTTGATGGATCTTTTTCACTTGGTTTTAGTATGAAACAATTTCCTGCGGCAAGTGCCACGGGAAAGAACCACATTGGCACCATTGCTGGAAAGTTGAAAGGGGTAATTCCGGCAACGACTCCTAATGGTTGGCGCAGTGAATAAACATCAACTTCTGTTGAGGCATTTTCAGTATGCGAACCTTTTAATAGGTGCCCAACACCGCAAGCAAACTCAACAACCTCTTGGCCACGAGTTATTTCACCTAAGGAGTCAGATAAAACTTTTCCATGCTCTGAAGTAATGATTTGAGCTAGTTCAGATTTTTTTGCTTCCAGCAATTCTCTAAATTTGAAAATAATCTGAGTACGCTTGGCAATTGAAGTGTTTCTCCACTGAGTAAAAGCTTTATCGGCTGCTTCTACTGCTAAGGCGACGTCATTAGCGGTAGCCATTGCGACCTTAGCATTCTCTTGGCCAGTGGCGGGGTTAAAAATCGGCTTGGTTTCCTTGGCGTCTAGGCCTACCTCTTGACCATTAATCCAATGTCCGATTACTTTTGCCATTTATTCCCCTACTTTTAATTAGTTGTGTTATTAGTCTAGAAGAGGCTTAGGAATCGAATCCAAAGCCCAACTTGTCTATTAATTTCAGCCAAAGATTGCGCTTTCCAGTCTTGTCTGCGCGATCTAATGACCAGCGAGTGAGATTAATTGCAATAAATTTAAACGGCTCTGGAGGAAACCTAAAGGGCTTGGTCTTTACCATTTTCAACTTGGTTCGCTCTGTTTTTCGGTCATACAACAAATCCAGCATGGTCTTAGCTGCAAAACGAGAAGAACCAACACCTAAGCCAGTAAAGCCAGCAACGTAAGCAACGCGACCTGTGAAAGCTGTGCCCCAAAATGGCGCAAATCGCGAGCAAGTATCTATCGCCCCGCCCCATTTATGGGTAAAACCTATTCCTCGCAATGTTGGAAAGGTTCTATAAAAATGCTCGGCAAGCATTGCAAATGATTCATCAGAAAAATCGTAATCAGGATTTACTTCAGCGCCATAATGATAAACCGCGTCATAACCTCCCCAAAGAATTCTTCCTTCTACAGTTGGTCTGAAGTAATGAAATTGATTAAAAACATCGCTAAATCCAATAGGTTCGGTCCATCCAATCTGTTCCCATTGCTCTTCAGTTAGTGGTTCTGTCATTAGCGCGTAGTCGTAAACCGGGACCACATATTTATTGACTTCTTTAATTAAACTTTTTTCGGCCCCTGTGGCTACGATCGCTCTTGGAGCTTTCACTGAACCTAAAGATGTTTTTACCTTGACTCCAGTGATGGTGTAATCGATATCATCTACCCAAGTGTTTTCATGAATCTGAATTCCTCGCTGAAGGGCTACTCTTCTTAATCCCCAAACTAGTCTTGCTGGGTCAACAATTGCTACATCTTCATCAAATAAGCCACCCTTGTAAAGTGGACTTTTTATAATTTTTGAAACTTCATTTTGATTTAAATATTTGAAATTCTCGCCATAGCTAATCGCGCTATTTGCCATTTCAGCTAACTCTTCAGAGTGATCTTCAGTTATGGCAACATTCATTTCGCCATACCATTGAAAATCGCAATCAATTTTGTTTCGATTTATAAAATCTTCAATTTCAGCTAAATTTTCATGGCCCATTCTTACTAATTTGGCTAACTCTTCTGGCCAACGATTAAATCCATTCGCAAAGCCATGAGTGATTGATGCAGATACAAAGCCACCATTACGGCCAGCCGCACCATCTCCAATTTGCTCTGCTTCAAGTAAGACAATCTTGCGACTTGGTTTTTCTTCACTTGCTAAAAGGGCAGTCCACAAACCAGTAAAACCACCGCCGATAATTACTAAGTCGGCATAGATATCTTTAGCTAAAGCCGGCATTGGCTCTGGATAGATCACATCATCTAGCCAAAATGCTTCTGGCTTTGCTTTGGCAACTGCCAATTTCGCTTCTTCGCTGGTTACTTTTCCGTAAGGAAAAGACTCCCCAACATATGCACTTGTAGTAACACTCATAAATTCCTTTGCGTTTAAAAAATGGGTAAGTAAAGGAAAACTCCTATTTACTTGTGAGTTAACGGATCACGGCGTCATTTAGACGGTGTTCGTGCCCGGGTCTCACCCCTAACGCATATGGACCATCCGGGTTCTTTCGAACCTTCGGTCGTCTGGCTTTGGCAGCTTAGGTTTATTGCTGCCCCATTAATATCCAGGCTGTTTTTCACTATAGCCAAAAAGGCTCTAATTTGCCAACTTTTAGGCAAATGCCTTGAGTCGTCGCCTTCTGGTGATGATTGCGGCCAAAGCCACAAGTGCCAGAGATCCTAAAAACATTAAGGAGGCAATCACGTTCACCTGCGGTGGAATTCCTCGCTGAGCCGCGCCCCAGATGTAAATCGGGAAGGTGACAATTCGGCCTGAGTTAAAGCTGGTGATTATGTAGTCATCAAAAGATAATGAAAGTGATATCAAGGCGGCTGCTGCAATTCCCGGCAAAGCGAGCGGAAAGGTGACATATCTAAAGGTCTGAAATGGTGTTGCGTAAAGATCCATTGCCGCTTGCTCTAGCCGGGGGTCCATTCCTGCCAACCTGGCATTAACCACAACCACCACAAAACTGATAGTGAAGGTTATTTGTGCAAGGACTACCGTCCAGAATCCAAGTGGAATAAAAATATTAAGAAATAGTGCCAATAGTGATGCACCTAAAATTACATCCGGTGTAGAAAGTGGAATGAACACACCAAGAGTTGCACCGTCTTTACCACTAAATTTATGACGAACTAAGGCAAAAGAAATCATAGTTCCGATTATGGTCGCAATTACGGTAACTAAAACCGCAATTTGAACACTCACAGAAAACGCCCGGCAGATGGTTGGGTCTCGACAAATATTTGTCCAAGCATCTAACGTAAATTGATTCCAGGCAGTATTTTGTCTACCTTTTGGTCGGTTAAAACTCAAGATAATAATCAAAGCCAGCGGAATCATCATATAAGTCAAAATTGCTAATGAAAGTCCTAGCAAAATTTTTGAACGAAGATATTTAATAAGTTTCATCAGAGTAGATCCTTAGTGCCAACGCGGCGTAAATATAAATAGATCAAAACTAAGATCACTGCCATGAAGCTAAATGATAAAGCGCTAGCTTGTGGGTAATTTCTTAAAATTATGAACTGCGACTGGATTACGTTTCCAATCATTTTATCACTAACACCACCAAGTAACTGAGCATTTATGTAATCACCTGAGGCTGGAATGAAGGTAAGAATTACACCGCTAACTACGCCTGGGATCGAAAGTGGCCAAACCACTTTCCAAAATCTTTGACTACCAGTTGCATATAAATCCCCGGCCGCTTCGAGTAATCGCTTATCAATTTTGTCTAATGATATAAACAAAGGCAGAATCATGAAAGGCAAGAAGTTATAAATAAGTCCTAACACCACCGCAATTGAGGTACTTAAAATTCTTTCTTCCGGTAGCGCACCTAGAGCATTCAAAAATCCAACTACAAACCCATCAGCAGAAAGAATCGTCTTCCAGGCATTTGTTCTCAATAAAAATGAGGCAAAAAATGGTGCAACTATTAGCACCAGCATCAAATACTTATACTTAGTTGCTTTGAAGGCCATGTAATAGGCGATCGGGTAAGCCAGCAAAATGCAGACCAAAGTTGCAATTCCAGCATAGGTAAAGGCCCGCACGAAATACGGCCAATATTCCGCAATTGCATTTGAATAGTTACTAAATTGCAAAGCGTAAGCAAAGCCATCTTCGGGCGCTGCGCCTAAAGGTCTTTTAAGTGAAGTAGCTAGCAGCGAACTTAAAGGGAAAAAGAAAAAAAACAAAAGCCAGGCAGCTCCTGGAATCAAGAGCAAGTAGGCGGTTTTTATCTTCCTCTTTTTGGCGAGAGTAGTCATTGCTAGTTAAGTACTAACTCCGGCTCGATACCAGCAGTTAAGTCCTCATCCGGATCTAGTACAAATGAATTTCGTGGTTCCCAAGCTAAAACCACTTTGTTGCCTTTATAGCCTAAATCATTCGGGTCAACATTTTGCTCAAAAGCAGATAATTCTTGACCCCAGGGAGATTCGACCACATACTGAGTTGAGACACCAACAAAAGCATTATCTGAAATTGTTCCTACAATTTGATTCTTTGGTAAATTCGGCGTATCGACATCAACCACTTTAATTTTTTCTGGTCGAACCCCAATCACTATTTTTCCGCTAGTGATATTCGTTTTACCCTTAGGTACATACAAAGTTAGGCCATTGACATCAACTGCTACCAAATCACCATCAACACCTTTAACAGTGCCAGTAAACAGATTTGATTGACCCAAAAAGTTGGCGACAAAAGCAGTTTTTGGATTTTCGTAAATCTCAACCGGAGATCCCATTTGTTCAATACGGCCTTCATTCATAACTGCAACTGTGTCAGCCATAGTCATTGCTTCTTCTTGATCATGGGTTACGTGAACAAATGTTGTTCCCACATCTTTTTGAATCCATTTAAGTTCTAGTTGCATTTGCCTGCGAAGTTTTAGATCCAAAGCTCCTAGTGGTTCATCAAGCAGTAACACATCAGGCTTATTTATCAGTGCTCTTGCTACTGCCACTCGCTGCTGTTGACCACCAGAAAGTTGTGCAGGTTTTCTCTCAGCCATTGTAGATAATTCAACTAACGACAACATCTCTTTTACTGTTTTATCTACATCTTTTATTCCACGTCGACGTAAGCCAAAGGCAACGTTCTCATAAATTGTCAAATGAGGAAACAGTGCATAACTTTGAAAAACTGTATTAACTGGCCGCTTATATGGAGGAAATGGAACAATGTTCTCTGTTCCAATTAAAATTTCACCGCTGGTTGGCTCTTCTAAGCCAGCAATCATTCTTAGGGTTGTAGTTTTTCCGCAGCCAGATGGACCAAGTAAGGCAAAAAATGATCCAGCAGGAATGGTGAGAGTTAAGTCATGTACTGCTGTGAAGTCTTCATATCTCTTAGTTAAATTTTTGAGGTGTAAATCTTGAACATTCTCGTTCTTCGCCATTGGCTCGGCCCCCTAAATGGTAGGTGCTCCCTGCAAAATATCTGCAAGGAGCACTCTAGATAATTACTGCTTTACTTGTCTAATTGCCCAGCAATCTTTGGAAGGCAGCGTCGTACTCCTGCTCTTCAGCATCAGTCAATGCCTTGAAGATGAAGGTTTTTGCCAAGTCAGCCTCAGTAGGAAAGATCAGAGGATTTTCTGCTAGCTCTGGATCAATCTCCATTGCTGCTTCCTTTGCTCCAGCAACTGGGCTTATGTAGTTCACCCAAGCCGCTAATTCCGCAGCGATATCTGGTTGGTAGTACCAATCAATCAACTTTTCGGCATTTTCTTTGTTTTCGGCTCCAACTGGAATAAGTAAGTTGTCAGTCCAAAGATTTCCACCAGTTTCTGGATTGGCATAACCAAAATCTTCTCCTAGTTGTACCAAGTCACCGGACCATCCAATGACAGCTGTGATGTCACCATTTTCTAATCCAACTGCGTAGTCATTACCTTGGAACCCTTGAATGTGTCCATCGTCAACTTTTGATTGCAAAAAGTCGATTGCAGCATAGAACTGATCAGCTGTGAAATTAGCGGGATCTGCACCTTGCCAAGCCATAACCGCTCCGATTGTGTCGCGCATTTCAGTTAGCAACACAACTTGACCAGCAAGACGAGGGTCAAACAACTGATCCATGGTGGTCATTTCGGTTATTCCCATAGCTTCTTGCAATTTAGCTTTGTTCCATCCAAGCCCACCGTAACCAGATTGCCAAGGCATCGTGAATTTACGACCTGGATCAAAACCTGGATTTTGTAGTTCTGCAATCAAATTACCTGAGTTCGGCATGTTGGCTTTGTTTAATTCTTGGGCGTAACCACGTGAAATCCAACGGGCTGCCATCCAGTCTGTTGGAGAAACAATGTCGCGTCCTGTTGCAGCTCCAGACTCCAACAAAGGCAACATCTCTGCCCAAAATTCGGAGTTATCGTTGTAGTCTTCGTTGTATTCAACGGTTAAACCCGTAGCTTCTTGAAACTTATTTAAAGTTACAAAATTGCCGTCATCGTCTACATCCATGTAGAGAGTCCAGTTTGACCAAACTACATCTGCTGAGCTAGATGAACATCCAGCTAAAGCTGATGAGAAACCAACTGTGGTGGCAGCAACACCAGTTACACCGGCAGCTTTTAAAAATCCACGGCGAGAGAGAAACGGTTGTAACTCTTTCGGCGCTCTTTCACTTCTTTTCCGCTTTGTCATTCATTTCCCTTCGCTATATTCCAATTTCTTAACCATTGCTGATCATCACATGCTTGATCCGAGTGTAATCCTCAAATCCATACATTGATAGATCCTTGCCGTAACCCGAGTGCTTGAAACCGCCATGTGGCATTTCAGACACCATCGGAATA
>Ga0075476_10000543_pt1 | contig 16772 bp, 13 predicted proteins | sample DEB08_DNA_5_FD_76339 | JGI IMG/M metagenome (GOLD analysis project Ga0075476, IMG submission 76339) | Aqueous microbial communities from the Delaware River and Bay under freshwater to marine salinity gradient to study organic matter... | ecosystem: Environmental > Aquatic > Marine > Coastal ...
TCATCATCCATGATTTCCATGATCTTTCGTACATGTTCCATACCTAAGTGACGTTTAGAATTTATATTTTTCAAGAAAACATGGAACACCCACTCCCCACCGGTATTTTCGTTGAGATGAACCCTTCCCCAGATGAGTTTGACAACTGGACTGAAGAGGATTTTGACAAAGAAATCAGAAGACTTCAGGAACGTATCAAAGAACTTGAAACCAAAAAGGTTAAGAGTGAAGATGAAGATGATATTATGAATGACCCCGATGTTCGTGAGATGGTTGAAAATGGTGAACACACCTGTCACATGTTTGACGCACCCTGCCAAGCATGTGAAGATGATGAGGAGGAAGTTTAAATTATACAAAACGCATGAAACCATCTTGGAATTTCATAGTTTTATAACCGGTGTAATATAGATGCATATTCCATATACCGTTTCTTGGTCCGTAAAGTATATTATCTTTTATATTAACTTTAATAAAAGTCTTATCTGATTGGGTTTTACTAAAATCAAAATATCCCGTTGGATTGGGATCTTTTGGATTTAAAGCAAATGTATATGTGTATATGTGATGTTGTTTAGGTAAAGATAATGTATTTTTAGAAGTGGTGTAAAATCTAAAATATTTAGGACCGTTTTCTATAGTTCTAATTACCTGTTGACCATTGATATACATATCTATGTCTGACACGTTGTCATATTCTGAATATATATCATCAACTAACTGTCCTACTGGAATAACAGATGATAAATTAAATCGATTTGTGTAATTAGCATATTGTGAGTACGTAGTTCCATTACTCATTGAAAACGCTGGATCCCCGAACACTGTATCAAGGGGGTTATACACCTTTTCAAAATCACTATTTCGTATAAACCAATGAAAAGTTTTTACGGGTATGTCTGGGACTAAGTTTGCCACAATTTCATACGAACCCACTTTATTCTCATATGATGGATGTATACCAACGAATTCAGTTGTTATCATTTGTGGTTCCTTTATCATAAATAAACGTTCATCATCTGTTATCTTAATTTCATCCGTTATGATATTGAAGTAATCAAGTTTTATATCACTTTCTGTGGGTGTAAAAAACGTCTTTTCATGAAACTCAAATTCGAATTCTATTTTTTGTTTGTGTATTGCACAAAGTGGAAAATAGGGTTTCGCAGAAACATCGGGATCAAATCGTCTAGAGAAGAAGAACCGTAGTGGAAGTGTCATCGGAATGACCCTCTTGTGTACATTTTGAAAGACTGCGTTACTGGACCATATGTTATGTGACCACCCACGATTGAGATTGAGTTCTGACATCTTTTCTTCGTCAGCATCCTGGTAGATGTTATGATATATGATGTTCCAATCAGAGTCTATTTTTTCAACAAGAGTTTCATCGACGAACATTGTCACGCTTTTGATGAGGTGATAACCAATCATTGGTGCATATCTATCTAATGGTCCAGGTGGATCATTGGGAAATGATGGTAAGGGTATAGTTATAGCCATATTCGATAGTAAATCTCCCATGTGTTTAGGATTGTACTCAACTTTGATTTTCTTACCCCATGGCCAATTAGATTCATTTTCGGTATTTTGTATAGTCTTGACTCTCTGCTTCGTATAAAATGGACTGTGCTGTTTATACGAACTCTTAAAAAATGAACTATTCAAGTCTTTGGAAAGTAGGTGAGTGTCCTGCTTTCCAATAGCTTTCAATGAAATTTCTGCAATTTCACTCCCCATACTCTATACATATATAATAGCTTTAATACTTTTCATAGATAACCATAATGACTCCTATCTAAAATGTATACACACGACCCGTTACTCGCCGACCATGCACTCATATTTGTCGGGGTGATGCCAGCATAATATTGTAATGCTGAATAAGTAACCGTACCTCCACTACCGAGCATTTTTTTCGTTCCAAGTCGTTGTAACGCAGCGGCTTGCTTGGATGTGTGATTTCCTGGCTGGTGAAGTTGACCACTTGGATAGCTATCCCAAGTTGTTGTAGTGTTATTACCACCTTCGGTCCAGGTGTAATTTAAAATCGCTCCACCTATAAGTTCAAGATCAGGTTGACCATCGGATCCAATAGCCCCGTTTGTTCTATGAGTGTTCATATTATAAGTACTGCTGCCACTATACCTATATATGCGCAATCTTGCTGTTATAGTGTAATTTCTTCGCCAATAGAATGTATAGCTAGTGCCCCGTCGCTGATTGAAACCACCACCCCATGAATTTGTTACCCATACATAAATCCCTGAGGAACTTGGATCCTTCCATTCGTATGGGTTGCCCGCTGTGAAATTTGCAGATAGGGAATAAATAAGTTTTTGATTAATGTAACTTCCAGATAAATTTGCTGTACTAGAATAATTCCTAGAATTATCTGAGTATCCAATTCTAATTCTTGAACTATAGCTGGTGGGGTCTGAGCGGATGTACAAATTTCCCAAACGAGCTATAAGCCCCCGTGAATAATTGCTTTGTTGTCTACTTGTAAATGTAGTGTGTGCTATTATAGTACACTCTGATACATTATTAGTAATATTGTACCCATCACCACCACTTACATTTCCGAAACTTCTTTGAACGAGTAGACTGTTAAAATAGTTCCGTATAACACGAGTCGCGACTTGTTGTGAAGCGTTATTATTACATATAGGTCTGTAAGAACGTGTAATTTTCGTAACATTTCTACCATTAATAGACACGGTTGATGTAGAATCTACCCACGTTAGGTTACTATTCCATGGATTCTGACTATCTACGAGGGGTTCAAAAGAACTATACGCCTCTATGGTTTGAGAAGGTGAAAATGATATCGCATTAACTGTAACAGTTCTATTTCGAGTACGTGAATTTCCACCCAAAACTTTACTCGTGGCTGTCCAACTGACGGTATATGTACCCGAAGCAGATGTATTGAGATTACCTGAACTATATACAGGGGTATTTGTAGTATCTGCAACAACCCCTGTATACCCTCCATCTGTATACGTACCACATTGGGTCAATGACTGGTTACCCCCATTTAAACTAAAACTGGCAGTGGCTCCACTAGTACTATATACTTGAACAGTTCTAGAAACTGTTCCTACATTCAGAGCTCTATCAGTGACAGAATATGTAATCGTGTAAGTACCCGGTGTTGACATATTGACTGTACTATTTGTACTGTATGATAAGCTTTGATCGGGTGCATTAATCGTAATTGGTGGATTAGGTATCCCCAAAGACCCACCATAATTTTGAACCACTTTAATATAACTAGATCCTTGTAAATTTAGAACGGGTGCAACAGTATCATTTGTAACAACGATGGTTCGTATGTTAGTTCCTATATTTCCAGCCGAATCGGTTGCGGAATAGGTTACTACATATGTACCAGCTTGAGTTGGATTTACTGCGCTCACAACTGTACCATTTCGGCGCACAACCTGTGTCACGGTTTCACCCCCATCTGATGTAGCTCCATGCTCTGTATACGTTTCCGAGTAACCATTTGTTGAATTATAAACCAAATCAACTGGATTGTAACTAGGATTGTTTAAGGATATAATCGGAGCACTAGTATCTCTTGTATATATGACCTGTCGTATGACAGTTCCTATGTTACCAGCAATATCTGTTGCACTATACACCACATTGTAAGTTCCTGGTGTTGTTGATTGAATTGCACTAGTATCTATACTAACTGTCTCACCACCATCTGACGTAGCACCATATTCTATGTACGGTTGTATATAGGTTGGAGAAACTGAGTCATTGAAAATTAAATTAATTGGGTTTGCAGATGGATTGGTAAGTGTTAGGATTGGATCTATGTCATCCTCAGTGACTATAACGGTTCGTGATGCAGTTCCTATATTACCAGCTATATCTGTTGCTGTATAAGTAACTGTATAGGTTCCTTCACTCGTAACATTCACTGCGCTACTATCTATAACAACTGTTTCACCACCATCTGCCGTGGCACCATATTCCACGTATGGTTCTGAATATGTGGGTGTAACCGTACTATTGTATGTTAATCTCACTGGATTTTCACTCGGATTCGTTAAAGTTACAGTAGGTGCTATAATATCCTGTGTAACTGTGATCGTTCGTATGTTAGTTCCTATATTACCACTGGTATCTGTTGCTGTATATGTAACTGTATAAATACCCTCAAAAGTCACGTTTACACTACTGACACTTACAGTCGCTCCTCCACCTATTGGGGTTCGAGTAATAGTTGTGACTATAGTTTCACCTTCATCAGATGTAGCTCCATATTCCGTATATGATTGTGAATATCCAGTCAGGTTATTGTAAATCAAATTTACATTATTATAGTTGGGAGTATTTAGCGTTACAAGGGGTGACGTGGTGTCTAGAGTAACTATGACACTTCTTGTAGTAGTTCCTATATTACCAGCGGTATCCGTTGCTGTATATGTAACTATATATGTACCAGCTGTAGTTGTATTTACCGCACTACTATCTATGACAACTGTTTCACCACCATCTGATGTGGCACCATATTCTATATAAGACTGAGAATATACGGGTGTAACTGTATCGTTATATATTAGATTGATTGGATTTTGATTGGGGTTGGTAAGAGATATTAATGGAGCAAGAGTATCTTTCGCGACGTTGACAATCCGTGTATTAGTCCCAATATTTCCACCAGCATCCGTAGCTGTGTATGTAACTGTGTACACACCTTCTACGGTTGGATTTACTGCAGCGACTGGTACCGTCGTACCCCCACCAATTGGGGTTCTTGTGAAGGTAGTAACAATAGTTTCGCCAGTGTCTGCTGCAGCCCCATATTCCACATATGGTTGAAAATATACTGGTGAAACTGTATCATTAAATATTAAATTGACTGGATTCGCGCTCGGAAAGTTTAAGGATATGACGGGAGCTATCGTATCAACAACATTCACCGTTCGGGTAAATCCTATATCATTTTTATTTCCATGTTCATTAACCACCGAATATTCGAATGAATACGACCCAATTACATTGATATTTAGGTTATTACTACTATCAAATGTGAAATTGGGTGAAAGAGAAATACCTGGATCAAAGTATGGTTGATATCGTTCATGTGTTATAAATTGATTACCATCAAATACTTCATCAACAAATGGCCTTGGAAAATCTCGTAGATTTCCCACATTTTCACTTTGTCTATTAGCAATCAATGGGTAAAGTATTCTAGCTGTTCCATTTTCTATTTTCATAATGTTATAACTTTTAGCATAAACAGATAGATCATGTTGATGCGTCCAACCCGTTTTAAATCCTTCTAGGGTTAAGATTTGATTTTTGATTGTTGAAAAATTTAATTGACCAGAAGGTTTACACGACTCTGGTTGGGTGGCGAAACTCCACAAATATATACGCCTATTGAGTGCAGTATGTGTATGATACTTTGAGGATGGAATAGCCCTTAGAAAATGTGATGGATATTCACCTATACCGTTTATGGGTATAACTTCATCATCATCTAACGTTAATGATATATTTCTGATAGACTCCATAACTGGTTGTGGATATTTACTTGATGTAAATACGTTATTCGTTTCTCTATTACCATAATTTCTCACAAAGCCATCAAAATCTATAACACCTTGAAAAAAACATAGTTCAGATGTATTCGTGTTAGAGTCTTTCAATATTTCGAGAGAGCGTTTATTATTTTTCTGTACGATAAAAAACAGTTCTTTGACTGGGTTACAGAAGTTTAGTTTGAATTGGTTATTTTGCGATTCTTGTACAAAATCATTATCATAATTAATTCCTTGATACTCCCTCCAGTTAAATTTATTGACTTGTAACTGTGTTATAATTTGTGTGATGGGGGTATTTTTTAATCTATCTCGTTCAAGTTTGTCGAGGTGTATTAACTCTAACTTTAGTTTACATGTGTCAATCTCAATATCTATGTCTTTGTAATTTTTGGGAGTAACCGTATCTTTAGAAAACAATTGAACATTACCACAATTTTCATCAACTTGCACGTTTGGTAATACGTTTAATGGATCGAATGATGTATCCTTAAAAGGTAATTCGGATGAGGGTTCCCAATCTGCGTTACTTGCCGACACGGCTATGTCATTACCATCGATAGTCGTGGCTATATTATCGGAACCAAAGGAAGCGTCCGCGTCTTCGTCGACTTTTTGTGATATGATTGACTTAAATTCAAAATCACCCGAATCGTTGAGTTGATAAATTGACACCCACCCACCATTTGTATCCGTTGGAGATTTATTTGGACCCAAAGTTGTATTGGAATCTGCACCCACGATTAAAGTTTTATCATCGTCACTGAGATCAAGGGATTTACCGAACTCCCATCTTTTTTGTATAGGATCATTCCAAGAAGTGTACAATGGGTGCTTCATTTTCCTAGCACGTTCTGTTCTATCGGCTAAACTCGGTAATTCTGGGTATATAGTTTGATGTAATTGATATCTTCCACCAGGTGCAACTATGTTGATACTATTACCCATACCGGGATGAATTTGACAGTAATAATGAAGTACAGTACCAGCTTGACCAATGGGTACTGTGAATACTGTCCTAAAAGTACCTTCTGGTGCACCACTATACGGATACACTACATTGGAAACTGAACCATTAAATACATATTCAGATCCACCCCCATGTGTACCGTCACTCGTTTCCGAGAATTTAAAAGGGTGTGCGGGAACTGATCCACCCGATGTAGGGTTATTGAATGTATATGTTACACCTTCAATTAGTTCAATGATAGGTTTTTCAACCCCATTTATGTAAAATTTACCCCCTGAAGCTGTTATGTTATACACATCTACGATTGACGATGTAGCAGTTTTTTTGTAGACATGGATACGCCCAACATTCCAGTCTACGTTATCAGTTTTACTGAAAGTTAATCTCTCTGTCGGAACCCAATTGGGTTCGGATACAATCAACATTTGACTGGTTCTAGCTATGGCTATTTTCTGTCCAAAACTGAAATTGTATGTAGGAGTATCTGGGGGGCTCAGTGCCTGTACAAGTGAAAATGTTTTATCCCACTCATGTTTATATTCTCGATAGTATGCCCAGTTATGAAAATTCCATTCATATATTAGCACAGCGCCGGGTAAAGTTTTAGACTCTGTATCACGAATATAACTATACGCGACTGTAAGATTTCTTACGTGTCCCCAAAAGAGAGCGAATCTCCCATTATCTTCCTGTGCTGTACGCCCCCCTAAAAAATTGGAGCCATATTGATCTGTTTCCCAGTAATCACTCATTTGTACGTCAGACATCCGTCTGGAAAATGGTGCACTACTATCTATGCGATCGGTTAAGTCAATTCGTGTATTTGGCCAGGCAAGGCGGAATGTACCCGATGGACCTCCAAAGTAATCGGATCTAGTTCCAGAACTAGTTGGGTTTGCACCATTCAAGGATGGAGATCCGATTGTATAACCCGGTACCGTGGGAGCACTACTATTCGTTCCCACAACTTGTCCATTCATATTGAGGGGTAACCATGTGAACATCCGTAAATCAGTAGGCCAATTGGGATAACCCAAAGTTGCTACAATTGCCTTACCCGCTGATGTTATTCGTGTAACTTTACCAAATCCCCTTAAGGAAGGTGATAATAGATTGGCTGACATGTTAGAAGGACCACCTGGTTGAAAGTAAGGTGGTGAAAGAAGCACATCATTCATAGAACTCAAAAATTTAGGCACAAACGGACCAGCACCCCATGGATAGGTATCTCTCGCATAAGCGTGCATAGGCCAATGTAGTTCAAGCATACCTTCAGCTATGACATCACTGGGAAGAACTTTCCCAGATTCGATGTTTTCAATTTCAATTAATCGATTCTTAATTTCACTCGAACTTACACTATCTATATTTGTATCAGGACTCCACACGTCGTTATATCCTTCTCCGACTGTAAAATGTCTAAATACACGAATGAATCCCCCACCTAGTGGAAGGTTACTGTCAATAGGATTATCTTGGTTTACGTAACTTGGGAATTCAGCAGCTTGGACTATCCGTGAATAAGGTATAGTGTACGGATCAAAATTTGTGTTATCTTGGGGAGCACCATCTTTTATGGCGAATACTTCTCCAAGTTCCAGACAGCCGGCTATTATTCCATGATTCTTCCAATTAATTAGTAAAGCTTTTTCATTTCCCTTACCTATATCCGTAAATGGAGTCCCGTTTCCATAAGCATCTTCCACTTGATAGTTGAAAACATCTCTCAGTATGTTTGGACCCGTTTTTTCCATTGAAAATGATGCATACGTAGTTATTTGTGGATAAACTGTATCCATTATTTCTAGTATCTGTGTGCTCATATACGGATTTATTAACGCGGCATTTTTAGAAAATTCCTTGTCACCCGTCTTAACGCGCATAGCTATAGAACCATTTGGTAATCCTGGAAATGAATGGAAGACTGTTTTAGTCGTGTCTGTGCAGGTATAGTGTTCTGGAATACTACCCCTAATTTGATCGTACCATGGTGATACATCATAAGTTTTAGCCCCACTAGTCTGTAAAAAAGAGAAAATTGACCATGAAGGTTTTTCATACGTATCTGAGTATGGATAGAAATCGCGGGTTGTATATTTTTTTGCATATCTATGGATACTCACACCATTTTCTCCTAATTTAGCATTTTTCATACTCGCGCCCGGATTGTCATACCACGGAACTTTATTATACTTGAAATAAGAATAATTTGTTCTATTCCAACCTTTAATCAGTTCCAGAAATATCACACTTTTATCAGGAATCCAACTCCCGTCATAATAGGTAGGAAATGGGAAGTTGACCGACTCTTCTCTGTAAATATCCGAAGTTTTGGAAAATAATACATCTTTAAGATCTCTGAACTTTATTTCAACCTCAACTTCTTGTTTCGTAATTGCACACAACGGTAGAGATAATTCGGTCGAATTATAGAAGTGAAATGGGAGATCGACTTGAAAATCAAACTTCTTTTGTGTATGCTTCGTAGAAAATGTCTTTCTACAACCGTACCAACTAGAGAATGTAGATGGTGGCACTATCCCTGTAAGATTTTCAATACCCCCCTGTTGTCTAGAATTATTGAAATAAGTCTTATGTATGGTGATGTAACTGGAATCCAATCTTTCAATGACAGTGCCTCCTATGATCAGGTCCGCGTATTCGATTACAGCTACACCAGCTCCATCCTGATAATACAAATTCCATTCATCTGGGATATCACTGGCTTTAATGACTAAGGTTACGGATTTAAGTAGATCACCTATATTTTGTGGTATAGTGAATTTAACCGTTTTACCAAAACCGATAGTTTCTCTTTTGGGATTAAGATCTGTATAGTTAATCGAGAAATTTGGGCGTTTGGTAACCTGTTTATGGAATAACGTTCCTTCGGGATTTAGCGTTAGATATTTATCGTTTTCACCGTATGTTACAACATCTAGCCTACCTGCCATTAATATATTAGAACATTAATATTTTAAGCCACATAACCCATCATTGAACACAAGCACGTTGTAGTTTACTGCGTACATACTTAGAGTAGACCCGTAGAGGTTATTCCATATCGAATATATAGAATTGGGGTTCGGTTTTTTAAACTTAAACGTGAATTTCTGATGTGATATACGACTCATATTGAGATGTCCAGTTGGTTCATGTGTATTGGGATCTATACAGAGTGGATAAACGTAGAATAGACCATTTTTAACTTTGAAGGTCTTGAACCATCCCAATGTAGTCTTATCTGAACCACCTGGTCCGGGTAAATTGCGAACTGCCTCAAATGACAAAATGTCATTGAGTGGAATGAACGTCTGATTATAATAATTGGAGGACCTGTGCCATATCAAATTTTCCTCTACTATATCACTTGGTGACCTGTATTTATTTAAGAATTGATGTGACGATAAGTCATTGTGGTTGCCAGTAAACAGTTCTACATTATTGATTTTCATATTCGCATAATCAAGTTCTTCATATATATTGGATCTATTGGTTAGTTTTTTCCATGCATCGTGTTGAAGAAAGAACATAAACTCTCGCACAGGGTTTTTAAAGTTACACATAAAAGAGTGTTCTTTGTCAATGTCTGTGGATTTTATGATTTTCCTCGCTAGTTGGTTTTGTGTTATAATATATTCCATTGGCCTTGATTTAAAAAATGCCTTTTCTTCTTCCATTAGATGGTGATAATCTACATTTAACGAAATCTTTTTGATTTTAAGGTTTTCGGAATAGTCTACGGGCATATAGGCAGTTTGAAATTCATTGGGTTCTCTCATTTTCACACGCACTTCTAAACCATGTTTATACATTGCACACACTGGTATTGCGAGATGTGGATGTTTGTAGAAATAGAACGGTAGATTCAAGTACAGGGGTATAGTAGGTGAGAAATGCGAATTTACGTTATATGAGTCTCTATATAGGATGTTTAAATCATCCGTCTCGACCGATCTCATTTTGAGATACATTGATATATAGTCGGTTGTCAATCTATCTATATGCTGACCCCCAATATAGAGGTCTATGTAATCGATGTTTGCTCTTATAAACGAATCGTGTACATTTGATGTTATTTCGTTATCCACAAATATTTTCAGTGTCATATTTGATATCATATCACCGGCTGATGTTGACACTTGACATGAAAGTTCTTGGCCTCGCGTGGGATTTCCATTAAATGGCATTTCTAGGGTTTGTGTAGTAAATTTCGTATATCTAGAAAATCGTGTCAAAAAATACGATATTTGTGGATGACCCGTTAAAAAGACATCTTGTATACCAGTTATGACGATGTCAGACCTTCCGGCCATTCCTATAAAGTATAAACTTTAATTTTTTAACCAAGTAGGTCAATTTCGTGTTCATATGTTTGTGAGAGTAGGATAGTTTTCAGGTCTCTCGTAAATGAAATGAAATCTTTTGGAATATCGCCCCATAATCGTTCATTTGATACAAATGCGTCAACAGCTCCATCTCGCAAGAGGGGTTCGAGGAGGGTCCAGTTGGGTTCTGTGTATCGTATTTTTGTACACCCCCTCGCGAATCGCCTCGAATAAATGTACCACGCCGCAATACCCCTGTAAATGTTTATGGGTTTATTACCTTGTTCGAGACACTTTCGAAGAGAGGGCACAACGAACGTGTGAAATTTGGTAAATCCATCCATACAAATCCGGTCAAGATCGTCGTGGTTAGTCGCACTTGAAAAACGTTCCTCGACCGTGTCTATATATTCGTGTATATCAAACGGCACGTTTATATCTATTGAAGGAATGATTTCGTCATTTTGGAGTCGTTTGAAATGTTTTCGGTGTGCTTCATCGTTCATGACTTGGTCAAACGTCGTGTATCCGGAAAGTGCTCCAAGATATGCGAGTGAAGTATGACCACCGTTGAGAATACGAATCTTCGTCTCTTCATAGGGTTCGACATCGTCCGTTATGGTTGCACCAACTTGAGTCAGGTCGGGGAAGTCGGACGCGAAGTTGTTCTCGATGACCCATTGTGTATACTCTTCCGTTTGTATGGCCGTCTGACCATATCCCGGAAAAATGTTATCTACTTCTTGACAGAATGAGTTCGTAGAACGTGGTGTGATACGATCCACCATACACGAGGGGAACTTGACATTTTCGCGAATCCATGAAGCTAGCTCATGTTGATTTGTGTGATAAAGATATGCAAGGAACTGTGTTTCGAGTGTGATACCATTCTGACGAATGTTGTCACAGCATAAGATGGTGATTGGATTTTTACGGTTACGAAGTCCACATGCAAGATACTCAAACAAAGGAGAACCCGGTGCGTATCCGCTTTCTGTGATCGTAATAGTTATGAGATGCACACTTGGTAAAGTGAGCATGTGTTTTGCGATGGTTCTATTCTTTGTCCAGTCTATGTAATCAAGGTGTGACCGAACAAGTCTATACTCACGAGGGGTCTTAACGATATAGTTATCGATTTCCCTGAACCCCTCATTTCTGAGATTCACGGCGACGATACCCCATCGAAGATCTCCAGTTTTTTCCATGTAATCATCTATGTACACGGCCTGGTGTGCTCGGTGAAAGGCACCATATCCGATGTGTACAATCCCAGTTTGACATTCCGTTCTGTCATAGGTTGTTTTGTACATTCTGTATTGACAGAAGAAATTTTTAAGTAACTTAGACGAAAAGATTTACGGCTACATAAGTATGGATGAATTGTCAGAGGTTATGCAATTGATTGATCGAAATTCTGATAAATTACCAGAAGGGGACTATTTAGAGATTTGTAATCGCCTGAAGAAAGTATACAGTAAACGTAATGATCCCACGTTCTTTTTCGACTATGAAAACTTTGACATACCAATGATAGGTCCGACGAGTGAAGTATATGATTACTTTTATGATTTCTACATGAATCAAGCTATCAGCCTTGACTTGGATTACATAACGGGTGAAATTGAGTTTTTACAAAAAGAGGTGACTCAGGTGCAACCACTTAGAAGAAAGACGAAAAAACTTAAGGATGCGGTCGTGAAGCATTATTGTTTATCAAGTAATTTAGATCCAGAAGAGCAAACACTCGAAACATTGGGATTAAATGACGAAGATGTAGATGGTATGACCAGGTCATTCATTCACGTCGAAAACACATTTCGTGAAAAGTATCGAAACGCGATCGAGAAACGTTTGTACAATCTTGAGGTGGCTTTGGAAAAACTATATGATACTTAAAGTTTGTGTAAGACCTTTACACATCGGTAAGATGTATGCTATTACATTACCTACAGCCGCATATAGACCATCTATAAAACATTCTAAACGTTTCAAAATATATTCCACTGCTTATAAAAATGTCGACCCTTACCGTGAAACTTCCCTACGGTACATGGGGTACGCGAATGAGCTTGGTGAAGCTTTTACATCATATCTCCCCGAGTGGGGTCTTCCCGCATCCTATTGTATCGCGGCGTCTTATGTCATGTTCGACACGATTGACAAGGGACAGAAGGCGTTTGATGCAGCCGAAGAGGAGGACAAGCTCATTGACACCCTTCGAATCTCTACGGAAACCTTAACATGGCAGATGCTCGCTTCAGTTTTCTGGCCAGGTTCAATCATTCGAGTGATCGTGAACATGGCCGCTCACATGGCGGGTGATGACCAACCGTTTTTACCCACACTTGTCGGACTGGCTGCAATCCCCCTCATCATTAAACCCATCGATACGACAGTTGACAAGTTGATGGAAGGTTCCATTTCGAAGGTCATCAACGGTGAAATCAGGACACAGGAGGATGCAAGCACCGCATTCGCTACCACAATGGGATCTATATCCGTACCCCCGTTCATGTATCTATTGGCTGATGTAGTGAAACCTAAGTAAAATGTTTAAAATGTAAAATGTATGTAAAAATGGAAAATCTCCAGAGTCTCATGCAATGTTTGGACGACATTTCCAAGTTGATCCCTGAGGGCACCTACTTGGAAATGTGTGATAATCTCAAGAGGGTTCATGATACCATACCAAAACACGACGACCCCCCAGTGAGAGACGACAGGCGAGTACCTTTCCAGGTTGTTATTCCGGGTCAGGTTGAGTTACACCGTCTCGTGGATGAGGAGAGTGACTCGGAAAGTGAGACTGAGAGTGACGACGATTGGAACCCGGAGTGGTACGACGAATGGACACAGAATGAGGAGTGTCTCAGACTATTATTGGCCGACCTGAGAGTGACGGAACGGACACTCCGGACACTCAAACCTATTCAGCGCATCACCAAGAAAGTGCGAGAGAGTGCTCTCAGGTCGTACTGTCGTCAGGCAAATTTCTACCCAGATGAGATGGATGAATGGACTTTTGAACGGTTCGCTGAAATCGCGACTCGTCACAACTGGCCAGAAAACAACAGGGACAAGAGATTTGAGCGTTCTATTTATGAGAACTACAGGGTTTTCGAAAATCGGATGACTGAGAGAAAAAAGAATGAAGTGATGGAATTGAAGATGAACCTGGAGAGGGAGATTTCAGAGATGAGAGATCGTCAGGCTTACTTGAGGGTGCATTACAACTTGTAAGTTTGTTCGCACCACCACTTGTTACCACCAGTATATTCAAAGATGATGTGGATCAGGACACCGGAGAGGAAGAGTAACCAGAATATATCTAGACCCTTGATACTTTTTAATCCATAAAAGATTGTCACATTCGCTAAACCTATGATAATAGATTCCAGAAGAACATTTCGAATCGGGCGTGCCATTTATTATATTCCACGAAAAAAAAATATTGATAGGTAGTATAACAATGAAGACCGATACCCAGCAGATGATTATGTACATCGCGCTTGGTGCTGCTATTACCACTCTTGTGCTTTACATCACAGGCCAGCTCAGGTTTGCCGAATTCCTCGAGGGTGAGGACGGTGATGATTCTGACGGGGAGTCGTCTGATGAGGAAGGTATGGATGGCGAGCCTCTCCCCATGGGTGATTCCGATTCCGATTCCGATTCCGAGTAAATAACGTATAGACATATGATCCTAACCTTATTTTTATCAAATACAGTTTCGATAAAAATGTAGACATATCATAAATGCAACCATACGCTACCGCATCTGAACCAGGTCCATTGAATAGTAACCGCCCCCCATTGAATGTGAATACAAATGCAAATACGAATCGAGCATTTTTCAATAAATACAGGAACCCTATTCTGTACAGTTTGGGTGTAATTGTTTTGATCATTATTGTATCGGTGGCTATGAAATCTCGGCGCAGCTTTTATGACGTGGGTAAGGTTGAAGCTTCTGGTAAGAAAAAGAAGAAGAAGAAGGCGAAGTGTCCTAAAGGTTGTGTTCCAGCACCGAAAAAAATTGTGAAGGATCCTAAAAAAGGTACATCATTTGACCCCAAGCTCACTAATAAAATCTAAGTATATGTTATACTATGGAGCCATATGCTACGGCTGCACAACCCGGACCACTCAATGGTAACAGGCCATCTGTGGGTGGTGTAAGTTCTTTCATTTCTGAAAATAAGTTCTGGTTTATTGGCGGTATTGTAGTTATTATCGGTGCAATAATCGCTATGGTTATGATGCGCAAGAAGAAAAAGAGGCGAGGCAAGTCCCGTCGTCGTCGTGGTCGTGGTCGTGGTCGTGGTCGTGGTCGCGGTCGCAGGCCACGTGGTAGCCGTATGAGACGTAGACCACGTGGGATACGCGGTCGCCGTATACCTCGCAGAATGCGTCGACGCATGTTTCGTTTCAGGGGAAGGAGAAGGAGGGCCTAAGTAAACACTTTTCTTGTAAAAAAATAATTAAAATGGAACAAACCACAATTATCACTGAGTCCACGCTTACGGAGATTTTGAGTACGCTTCAAAATCTCCGTAAGGAGATCGCTTCTCTCAAAGGAGAAGAAAAACCTCGAGTAATCTGTGAAGGTGTCACAGGAAAGGGTGTGCCATGTCGTAACAGGTCGTGTCCGGGTTCTAAATTTTGTAAGATGCATGCTGAGACTAAACAGCAGGTTGAAAAAAAAGAAAAGAAGAAGCGAGAAAAGAAAGAAGTTAAGCCCAAGAAGATCCAACCTGAACATACACACGAAATTGGTGAAGTACCTTCTGAACCATGTCCACTGTGTATGACTCATGGAGATGTCCTGGATCCAGCTTTACCTGATGCAACGTTCGAAGGTGACGATATCACAGACCGGTTACGCATTTTATTGGCTGAGGAGTCCGAAAACTAGAATTGACGATACAATGTGTACATAGAAAACAATGAAATTATAACTAGTACAACTTGTAATGATGTAGAAATCGTGAGCCAGTCCCCAACAATCTTTTTCTGTTCATCATCTTTCAATCCTTCTCTGATCATAGATATCTGACTATTTAAATTTTGTAAAATCGAAAATGCCAGCATCAACGTAGCCATGCTCACCAAAATAAATGCAGTGTTGTATACGAAATCACCTTTTCCTCTGTAAAATCGAGATACACCCAACAGGGCTAGAGAAATTGATGTATACAATCCAACATTACGCAACGATGTCTGATAAAACATGAGTGTGTCTTTGAATGTGAGTTCCATATATTATAACGCAATATTTTTGTTTACATATAGTAAATGAAACTTAATAAAACTGCTCGCACAAATCTCATGTACATTGGTATTGTAATCTTAGCTCTCATGCTCATACCTCTTCTCAAAAAGACGGAATTTGCTCGTGGACGACGACGACGAGGAAGAGGAAGAAACAGAGAACGAGAGGCCCGTGTGATGTATGGTACGGGTGTCAACGAAAGCGCGCGCTCCAAGGCCAGGAGAAAGGCAAAAAAGTGTAAATATCTGAGTAGCCCCAGTGCGAGGAAGGCGGCGGGTTGTTAATTTAATATTTACATATAGTAAATGAAACTTAACAAAACTGCAAAATCTAATTTGATGTACATTGGTGTTGTCATTGGTATCCTTATGTTGTTACCAGTTTTCAACGGGGTGATGACCCCCAAAAAGAATGAGAAGTATATTAACAAGATGCCTGGTGCCATCGTCGATAGGTCTATAATTGGTCCCGCACCATCCACTCTGTCTATCGTCATGGGTAAAAAGTAAACTCCCTCCGTGAGTACAGCGAGGAAGCGGTGATGGCGCAGACCTTTGTGGAGCCTTCAGAGATATATGGGTGGTTTCGGGGGTGGCACAACAGGAGAGAGGAGTATCGGGAGATTTTCA
>Ga0075476_10000545_pt1 | contig 16749 bp, 15 predicted proteins | sample DEB08_DNA_5_FD_76339 | JGI IMG/M metagenome (GOLD analysis project Ga0075476, IMG submission 76339) | Aqueous microbial communities from the Delaware River and Bay under freshwater to marine salinity gradient to study organic matter... | ecosystem: Environmental > Aquatic > Marine > Coastal ...
GAGACAACAGTGTCGAAGAATGCACCAATTGTGCGCTCAGCGTCTGCCTTTGAAACGTTGGCGGCGCTTGCCACTGCGTCGATGAGTTCTGACTTAGTCATAATCGTCCTTTTGTTCAAGGTGCCGGCGAACAGGATTGTCCTCCGGGCCCTAGACCTATGGGTGCACTCAATATCTAATTGCACCCAGAAACCTAGGAACAACACCATCGAAACGACCTAAATGACAACGGTGCAACTAATCATGTTGTTGCATTTGCAAATGATATTCCTCTTTATGCCTTACATCACAACGATGCAACGGCAGGTAGCTGATTCGTCAGCGCCTTATCCACAAGAATCACCCCTTCAAATCCACCATCACCATCACCTTGGGAGGTACAACAGGGACGTTGCTGTACGTAACCATCCGCTCTCAAATGTGCTGCCTTCAGCAGAGGTGACTGTGACTGACCTTGCCGGAACTGCCAATCATGCTGTTATCGGAAAGGGGGCTCCTGGCGATGTAACTCCAACTCGTGTCGTTATCGATACGTCGGTTCTCATTGCCGACCCAGCGTGCCTCCACTCGATGGGAGATGCAGATGTCGTCATTCCTCTCACCGTGATTGAGGAACTCGATGGGCTCAAAGGTCGGTCAGATGACGTCGGTCGTGCCGCTCGAACTGCTCTACGAACAATCGAAGAGTTACGGCAACGACACGGCGGTTCGCTAGCCGTTCCCGTTCCACTTGGCGAGGGATCGCTACGTATCGAGATCAACGGTGTGCAACGCGAAGCACTCGTCGAACACGGACTCGACCCTGCGAAGGCCGACAACCGCATCATCGGAGCAGCACTCGGTCAATCTCGACAAGCACCAACGATGATGGTCTCGAATGACGCGGCTCTTCGAATAAAGGCTGCCCATCTCGGGCTATCGGCAACTGAGCATCAACCCACTGGCGGCGCCCGCGAGATTCGGCAGACCGGATGGCACGTCATCGACACAGATACCCAGATCATTGATGACCTGTACCGAGATGGTGTCGTCGGCGTCGACGAGGCAACGCACCAAGCCGACTACACCCCAACGGGTATCGAACTTGCTTTCAGCGTTGACGAGCCACCTCTTGTCCGCGAGAACGAATTCGTAGTGGTTAGAGCGGGTTCGCAATCAGCTCTTGCTCGCCGGCGCGGAACCGAATTCCACCTTCTCCCCCATGCGCCGCCACAGCCATGGGGACTGCACCCTCGCAACAAAGAACAGCGATTCGCAATTGACCTACTGCTCGATCCAGACGTTTCAGTCATTGCCTTAGACGGTCGTGCAGGTACCGGAAAAACCATCCTCGCTATTGCTGCAGCGCTCGAACAGGTAGTTGAAGAACAGCGCTACGAGCGCGTAGCCATTTACCGACCGCTTGTACCTGTCGGCCGAGCCGATGTCGGGTTCCTGCCCGGTGGACTTGACGAAAAGCTTGACCCGTGGATGTCAGCCGTACATGATGCGGTCGTTGCGCTCACCGATCGGCGGTCTTCAGGTGATGCTCGACAACTCATCGACGAGCTCACCCAACGGCAAAAACTGTCACTTGAATCAGTGACATTCCTGCGAGGCCGCTCACTGCAGCAGCAGATGGTCGTGATCGATGAGGCACAAAATCTAGAGCCCACGACCCTCAGAACAATCCTCACCAGGGTCGGCGATGGAACCAAAGTTGTGTTCACCGGCGATACGAGCCAGATAGATGCGCCCTATCTGGGCGAAACCAATAATGCGCTTGCGGTGCTCACAAACGCATTCACTGGGCAGCCATGCTTTGGGCATATCACGCTCCAATCGTGTGAGCGATCGAGTGTTGCATCACTTGCCGCTGAGCTGCTGTAGCGCATCGATTTCAGAAAGTTTGGCGTTCGTGGAATACGGCAGCACCATTTAGTGTTAAATGAGATATGAGCGCTGCTGAAACCTTCGTTGTTGAGCCGATCGACGATCTCCCCCGCGACGTCGCTTGGCAAGAGTTTGCAATGTGTAAAGGTCGTCTCGAATTGTTCTTCGCAAAGAAGGCCGAGCGCCCGCAGGCACGCGAGCGTCGTGAGGCACGTGCAAACATGCTGTGTACAGCCTGCCCAGTTCGAGTGCCCTGTAAGCAATTTGCCCGAGAAAACCACGAATATGGCTTCTGGGCTGGCGAGAACGAAGAAGATCGCCATCTTCTTGGATACACCGTTGCCGCTCCGATTGGCATCCGGGCCCGTAACGCATAGCAAACCGCGTACCACCTCTGGCCTAGTCTGGCCACGTGAGTTCCGCTGTCCGCCGCTTTGCGATCATTGACGTGGAAACCGGCGGACTCGACGGCTTAAGCGATCCCATCTTTCAGGTCGCTGTCATCTGCGGCGATCTCACGGAAAATGATTTGGCCCTACAACAGCTCTCATCATGGAGTTCAATGGTTCGGCTCCGTCGCCCTTGGGACCCGATCGGAGCCCAACACATCCATCACATTCCTCGTAGGAAACTCCTCTTCGCCCCGAATGTTGCCCGAGTACTTACTCGTCTGTTCACCACGATTGAGTCACGCGAGATTGTTGCTCACAACCTTGCGTTCGATTGGAAATTCATCTCAACTGCAGCCCAACGTCACAACCTGCAATTGCCTACCGGGCGACATCTCTGCACCCTGCAACTTTCCCGCCAACTCGACCCCGATCGGCGACGATCTCACCGATTAACTGATATCTGCGAGCGCTATGGAATCAAAATTGCACAGGCGCATGATGCCCATCATGATGCGATGGCGACTGCACAGATTCTGCCGCTGCTCCTTCGTGATCAGCGTTATGAATAGCGCCGCAACACGATTTCAGCGGCATTTGATCTCACATCGCTCCATGCCGACGGCTCAACCACTTCAACCGAATCACCAAGCCGCAGCAACAAACGGGCGAGCCACTGTTCAGATGTCACAGGCAAGCACACAGTGACCCAACCATCGATATCTGAAACTGACACCTCATCAACCGGGTAACGCTCGTACACCCACCTTCCACGCGGACCCACCCGAAGCGTCACCCGCTCAATATCGGCATCCGCAAACCATGTTCCCGGCTCGGGCATCGACGAGGGCGCAACATGCTCGGCGTCTCCAACGATGTCGAGAGACTCAATTCGATCAACTCGAAAAGTGCGTAATCCTTCAGACCGAACATCATGGGCGTGGACATACCAGTTTCCCTGCGATGAAAACGCAACAAAGGGCTCCACTTCACGGGCAACTGGCTCAACATCAGACGATGACTGATACCGAACCCGAACACGCTGACGATGCTCAATCGCCTGCGTGAGTTCTTTCACCATCGAAGGCGTCGGATTGATCACGAGTAGACCAGTGTCATCCTCACCAAGGCCAACGGCAATTTTCTGCAACCCGCGCGCAAGTGACCCATCAGGGTCGGCGCCAGGCAACTGCATCGCTGCTCTACCCGCTGCGAGCAGTTCAAACGCCTCGACCTCACTGAGACGCAGGGGGCGCGTGAAGAGCCGCGGAATACCAACGAAAATCATTCCTTCATCGATGAATACATCAATCATTTCATCGACATATGGCGGCAGTCCACACATCGACACCAACTCAAGATCACGAATGAGATCGTCGACACCGATAGAGAATCTCTTCGCAGCTTCTTCGACGGATACCTCCCCCTGCTCCATCAACCACGGCAGAACAATAAGTAGACGCCGAAGGCGATCTGTTGCTGGCCGTTGAGCCATCAGGCGACACTCTCCAACCACTCGATCAGTCGCTGCCGAACATCGCTTGGCTCAAGTAATTCCGCGTCGTCAAGAAATCCAAGTACCCATGATCTCAGGGCATCTTCGTTAGTAAAGGGCAGCGCAACGACGACTGAGCCATCGTCTCGCCGATCTCGTATTCGCTCAGGCCCAACTTCGCGTTCAACTAGCCACGCGCGTCGGCGAGCGATGTGGACTAGTGCCTCTCGCTCATGGGGCACTTCGTCACCGAGCAACAACGGATTTGTGGGTAATGCCCCGGCCAAAACCCCATCGTCAGGCCGATCAAACTGAACAGAGGAATCGACGGAGATCTCGCCGTCACAACGATCGACCCGAAATGTGCGGCGGTCGTTTCGATCATGATCAAATCCGATCACGTACCAAAAACCATCGCGTAGTAACAGCCCCCACGGGTCAAGTTGACGAGGCATACCGGCGTAGACGAACCGCACGGGATGCCGATTCGCAACCGCAGCACGCAAGACCGGCAACGAAGGTAATTCTGGGAGGTGCATACGGACTGGCCCGCCGACACCACCACCGGCCCCTCCGAGCTTCCACAACGCTTCTTCACCAATTGCTGAATCGGGTCGGGTTGCCGCCAGAGCGACTTGCAGGGCCCGAACTTCGTCTTCGGTGAGATCAATCTCAGGCAGCTCAAATCCTGAACGATCGATCCAATATCCCATCTCACCCGCTCGGTCGCCGCCAAAGGTTTCCGACGAAATGATGATGCCGATGTCTCGCAGAGACGCCTTGTCTCGCTCAAATGCTGCGCGGCGAGCTTGACCAGCGTCGGGGTACTGGCCACCAAGTTCAGACGCAATCTCATGAAGTGTGAGCGGACGGCGCGTCTCAAGTAACAATGCCAGCAAATTGGTAAGACGCTCGACGCGATCAGCCATCAGCGTCGATAGTCATAAAAGCCGCGCCCCGACTTTCGTCCGAGCAGCCCGGCATCGACCATTCGGGACAGCAGCGGAGGTGGTGCGTACAGCGGCTCTTTGAACTCCTCGTAGAGACTTTCGGAAACAGCGAGCGTCGTATCAAGCCCAATGAGGTCCGTGAGGCGCAGTGGTCCCATCGGGTGGCTGCATCCCTCCACCATGCCGATGTCAATATCGTCCGCCGAAGCAAACCCGGATTCCATCATGCGGATTGCAGACAAGAGATATGGAATAAGCAACGCATTGACGACGAAACCCGCGCGATCCTGCGAACGAATTACCCGCTTGGTGAGGATGTCTGCGGCAAATGATTCAGCCCGCTGCGACGTCTCTTCCGAGGTCATCAAGCTCTCAACAAGTTCTACGAGCCGGAGTACCGGAACCGGATTGAAAAAGTGAATTCCAATGACCTGTTCTGGCCGAGATGTCGCAGTGCCAAGTTTCATGATCGGAATAGAAGATGTGTTCGAGGCGAGAATTGCATCCGAGCTTGTCAGTACCTGATCAAGATCACGGAAAAGTCCAACTTTCATGTCTTCGTCTTCAATGATCGCCTCAACGACGAGATCACGGTCTGAGAGGTCGCCAAGGTCAGTTGTGAACGACAGTCGAGCCATCGCTGCGTCGCGTTGCTCCTCTGTCATTTTGTTCGCAGACACACCACGATCAAACGATGTAACAAGCCGCGATCGACCTGCCTCTGCCGCCTCAGCAGAGGCTTCTCTCACGAGCACTTCAAGGCCGGCACGTGCGCAGACCTCTGCGATGCCAGAACCCATCAGCCCGCAGCCAATGACTCCAACTCGGTCAATTGTTTTTCCTTCAGCCATCTCTCAATCATGCCCGATAACAGTGGGTTGTCCGCGTAAAGCAGGCAGAATTCTGAGGTGACTCGTCAAGCTCATCCGTCGCTGCACCGCAGGGTGTGGACAGGTGAACCCACTCCGCTTGGAGCGTTCTACGACGGGTCAGGTACGAATTTCGCAGTGTTCTCGTCAAGCGCAGAACACGTCGAACTCTGCCTCCTCGACGGTCCGGGTGAACAAGCTCATGAAGAGCACCGGATTGAGCTCAACGAAGTCGACGGACATATCTGGCATGGGTACCTACCCGACGTAATACCTGGGCAGCACTACGGATATCGAGTGCACGGCGAGTGGAACCCAGCCGCAGGTCTATGGCATAACCCGAACAAATTGCTCCTTGACCCGTACGCAAAACGAATCGATGGCCCACTCAATTGGAACCCAGCCTGCTTTGCATACGACCTTGATGATCCCGATGCACTCGACCCCACGAACTCTGCTCCATACGTTCCGATCGGAGCGGTGCATGACCAGTCATTCGATTGGGCTGACGATGAACTCTTACGAACACCAACCCATGAAAGCGTCATCTACGAGAGCCATGTTCGCGGCCTCACCATGCGACACCCTGCGGTCGCCCCCCAAGAACGAGGGACATTTGCCGCAATCCGCAATCCCGCTGTGCTCGAACACCTGGTTGGCCTCGGAGTGACGGCAATCGAGTTGATGCCAATTCACCAATTCGTTCACGATCACCACCTTGTCGAACAGGGGCGCCGCAACTACTGGGGATACAACACTCTCGGATATTTCAGTGCCCATAATGACTACGGCTCACCAGCCAGCGCAGACCCAGCAACTGACTTCCGTGAGACTGTCAAAGCACTTCATTCGGTCGGCATCGAAGTCATTCTGGACGTTGTGTACAACCACACGGCCGAGGGAAATCACCTTGGGCCAAGCCTGTCCATGCGCGGTATCGACAACCATGCCTACTACCGACTGACTGACGAGAACCCGCGCCACTATCTGGACTTCACTGGGTGTGGCAATTCCCTCAACATGCGTCACCCACACGTGCTGCAACTCATCATGGACAGCCTTCGCTACTGGGTTCTTGACATGCACGTCGACGGTTTTCGTTTTGACCTTGCCTCTGCACTCGCTCGCGAACTCTTCGCAGTCGATCGGCTCTCGGCATTTTTTGACATCATCCATCAAGACCCAGTGCTGTCACAGGTCAAACTCATCGCCGAACCATGGGACGTTGGTGAAGGGGGCTATCAAGTCGGAAACTTCCCGCCAAAATGGTCTGAGTGGAACGCCGATTATCGCGACACGATGCGTGACTTCTGGCGAGGCGAGCATGCCCAACTTGCAACATTTGCTCAACGCTTTACCGGTTCATCAGACCTGTATCGGTCGGACACCCGACGTCCAACGGCGTCGATCAACTTCATCACCTGCCACGACGGCTTCACACTCAATGATCTCGTGAGTTACAACGAGAAACATAACGAGGCGAACGGCGAGGACAGTCGCGATGGCGAATCGCACAATCGATCGTGGAACCACGGTGTCGAAGGACCCACCAACGACGAAGCGATTAACGAACTTCGTGATCGTCAACGAAGAAACTTGCTCGCAACCCTGCTGCTCTCTCAAGGGGTGCCGATGTTGCTCAGCGGCGACGAACTCGGTCGCTCCCAACGTGGCAACAACAATGCGTACTGTCACGACAGCGACCTCAGCTGGATTGACTGGGAACGAGTTGACCACACGACGCTCGATTGGGTTCAACGGCTTCTCGCATTTCGTTCAGCACACCCGATTTTTCGCCGTCGACGGTGGTTCCAAGGGCGCCCACTTCGAGACAACGACGACATGACCTGGTTCCGCCCAGATGGAGCGGAGATGGCTCCTTCTGACTGGGAACAGGGATTCGCTCAAGCCGTTGGGGTTTTTCTTAACGGAGAAGCAATCTCGATACCTGATCGATACGGGAATCGAATCATCGACGAGAGCTACCTTTGTGTCTTCTCTGCGAGTGGAATAGATCTTGATTGGAAGATGCCGCCCGCACAGTGGGGTCAGTCGTGGATCACCCGATTCGATTCATCACGTCCGACAATTGGTGCCGAGAACAACGAAATCACCCGTGCTGGCGAGAAGTTCACTATCCCAAGTCGAACCACCATCATTTTTGAACGCTCTGCGGCCTGAACCGCCTCGAGCTAACGCAACTTATGCGCTCGGTACCACTGGACAGCGGCAAGCGTTGCTGGATCACCGACATCATCGAGTGAAACACTCTCATCTGACAGAACCAGAGCAAGTGCACTTGCTAATTCCTTGCCGAGTTCGACACCCCACTGGTCAAAACTGTTAATTCCCCACATCACTCCTTGAACAAACACGATGTGCTCATATAACGCAATGAGTTGCCCAAGCGTTCTCGCGTCAAGTTGCTCAGCAAGGATCAACGTGCTCGGCCTATTGCCCTCGAACCCTCGGTGCGGTTCATGCGCTGACGGGCGCCCGAATGCCAGAGCCTGGGCCTGAGCGAGAAGGTTTGCGAACAACAGGTCATGTTGATCAACGCGAGAGTGGCGCGGGCGCGCAACTCCGATGAAATCAACTGGCACGATGTCAGTACCTTGGTGCAGTAACTGAAAGAAGGCATGCTGCCCGTTGGTTCCCGGTTCGCCCCAAATCACGGGCCCTGTGGCCGACTCGACGGCCTCGCCGTCTATGGTGACCGACTTACCGTTCGACTCCATGTCAAGTTGCTGCAAGAAAGCAGGGAATCGACGAAGTTCGTGGACATAAGGAATCACCGCTTTAGTCGGTCGGTCGAGCACATTTCGATGCAGTACTCCGATTAACGCAAGGGTGACCGGCACATTTTCGTCGAGTCGGTCGTCACTCACCAGCGTCTCAATCATGTGGGCGTCGACTTCGCGAGCACCTAACAGCAGTTCCTCAAATCGTTTGGCGCCAACCAGCAACATCAACGAAAGGCCAACCGCAGACCACAACGAATATCGTCCACCGACCCAATCCCAGAACCCAAACGTCATGTCAGCACTGACGCCAAACTCTTCAACTTTGTCTGGTGCAGTAGAGACCGCAACAAAATGTTCTCGCACCGCGGCTTCGCCGAGTGACTCGACAATCCATTGTCGGGCAGCCATTGCATTCGCCAATGTTTCAAGGGTGGTGAACGTCTTTGAGACAATCACGAACAACGTTGATTCAGGTTGGACGGTCTGTAGCACCGAATCAATATCGGCTCCATCAATGTTCGACACGAAGTGGGCAGTGAGTCGCGGATGCACGTCGCCCGCAAGTGCTTGGGCGGCCATCGCCGGACCCAGATCTGAACCACCTATTCCAATATTGACGATGTCAGTAATACGCGAGTCTGCTCGGACAACCTCAGAAAATGCTGTCATTCGGTCAAGTTCGTGACGAACATTCATCATTACGTTATGGCCATCAACCTCATATGAATCCGACGGGTGAGCACGCAGCGCCATGTGCAGCACCGCTCGGTCTTCGGTGCTATTGATGTGTTCGCCAGCGGAAAGTGACCGGAAATGTTCCGGGACACCTGCTAGCCGAGCTGCTGCCCTCAACTCACGAAGTACATCGTCAGTGACGGGCTGGCGCGACCAGTCGACCCGAAGTCCAGCCACGGACGCCACAAAACGGTCAGCTCGAGTTGGGTCTGCGTCAAATAACTCTTGAAGAGTTCGGCCATCAGCGTGAACATCGGTGAGGTATTTCACTGTCATGACACTAGTGAGAACTAATCATCAGCGTAGGTTGTGGCAATGGATTCTCGTACAGCAAGCGGTGTGCGCTCGGCAGTGATTGCGTATGCCCTATGGGGAAGCTTCACCGCTTTCTGGAAGTTGCTGAACGAGTTTTCAGCTGTTGATCTCATTGGCTGGCGAGTCGTTGCTGCGGTCATCGTCTTGTGGGTACTCACAGTCTCACGCGGCCACATGTCGAATGTGATGACCGGTATGAAAGACCCAAAGGTTCGGCGTTTTTTGCTTCTGGCTGCAGGGTTGCTCGTCATTAACTGGTCAACCTATGTTGGCGCCATCATTTCAGGCAGAGTACTCGAAACGGCTCTCGGGTATTTCTTGGCCCCGTTGATCACGATGGCGATCGGGGTGACGGTTCTTGGCGAACGCCTTTCCCCAATAAGGATGCTTGCGATCACTCTCGTCATCACGTCGATCGCAATTCTCACAGTTTCATATGGGGCAGTTCCATGGCTCGCATTTGCTCTTGGAGGAAGTTGGGCGTTCTACGGTCTGGTCAAGCGGCGGGTACCCCTCGGACCAATCGACAGCCTCACAGGTGAAGTCACGATGTTGCTCCCCGTCGCCGCGGCTGTCGTCATCCTCTCACTCTCGCGCTCGGGAGGTGCGGGCGAGATTGCATCAGGGTTTGATTGGGTGCTTCTTGGCGCAACAGGCCTCGTGACTGCTGCACCTCTGCTGCTCTTCGCCCATGCTGCCCCGAGAGTGCCATTCACGTTGCTCGGTCCGATCGGATGGATGGTGCCGATCATCAACTTTTTATTGGGCTGGCTCGCATACGACGAAGCAATGACACCAGCCAGGTTCATCGGATTCGCAACAGTTTGGCTTGCTCTCGTTGCGGTGGCTATCGAAACCGTTCTCAAAGCCCGAGGCCAGAGGATTCAATCCGACCACAGCATTGCCGTGAATCGCTAGCGGAACCCTTACCCAATTAGTAGGTCGCCGAGTCTGTGCCGGCGCTCACTTCGGACTTATTTAGTTCTCAACACTCGTCGATGTGGTCGATTGATCCGAGTCTCCATCAACGATCTCAACTGTCGTTGTTGTGGTTGGAGCAACAGTCGTCGTTGTGGTTGTTGACGTTGTTGTAGTCGAGGTAGTCGTCGTCGGGTTCGGATTTTGGACACTCCCGTCAAAACTCGGGAGACTCTCCTCATAAGTGACATCTTCTGGCTCGCTCACACCATTCCATACGAGCACTGAATCACCGAGGTCAATTAATGACTGAAAATATTCCGAAATGTGTAAAGGAATTCGGACACAACCGTGCGAAGCCGGCTCAGCCGGTACTTGAAGAGCTCCATGCACAGCAATTCCATAGTTGAAATACACCGGGTTCCACATGTCTCCAAGAGGACCATTTCGAGTGCCTTCGACAAGTCTGCGGTAGGTAAACACCCCACCCGGTGTCTTCGCGTACGCACAGATCTCTCGAGTGATTGGCTCCTCGAGCAATTCGCCATCCGAGTCAGTGTCATAGGTAACGACTTCGCAGTACAGCGCTGGCTCACCAAATTCATCAAGTTCGCCTGATGAAATGTGGGTGATCAGCACGGGTAGGTCTTGGTGGAATACCACAAGAACTTGTTCTTTGAGGTAGATCTCGGTGTGATTGCGCAGCCCTCCCGTTGGTCGACGAGGTTGCACCATCAACGGGTCTTGCATGCGGTCCCACAATGCAGGCGTCACAACTCCGGTTGCATCTGCACGAGGGACACCCATCACAAGTTTCTCGAAGGCCCACACCGCCTGCTTGGTCAACGTGCCAACGACACCATCGATTGGTCCCGGATCAAAACCAAGGTCGAGCAGACGCTGCTGCACCATGACGACGTCATCGCCCGAGGTACCGCGTTCTAGGTTCCGAGTAATGGGGACTTTTGGAATAGTGGTTGATGTCGTCGTCGACTGGGGTGCCACTGTGGTTGAAGGAGGAACTTCAGATGCATCTTCATCACCTGACACCGAGCCGGCAACGACAATGACAAGTAGTAGCAACGCCGCAAACGCAGCAGGAAACCATCGGCGGTATTGCTCAAGCATCATTGGGGGATTTGGTGTGGTGATTCAGTCTCAAATATGGCTGACCTGAGGGTATCAAGACAACTACAGCAAGAAGATTCATGCAGACTTTCCCGTGTTGCTCACGATCAGCCTCGAAGATCACGCCGCAATGACCACATCTCCAACAGCATCTTGCGAATCACGGCAGGAGAGGACAGAGTCGACTCACCACGGGTCCTTGGAAAATAGTCGACACCCATCTGCACCACCTCAAACCCATCACGCTGAGCACGAATGATGAGCTCAGCGTCAATAAACGACCCCTCACTTTTCAGGTCAACAGCATCAAGAACGCGCCTGCTCACGAGCTTGCAGGCAAAGTTGATATCGCGAACACGGACTCCAAATGCCGCTTTGATGAGAGTGTTGTAGACCGTGGTGTAGACGGCTCGCAGCACCCCTTCGCCTGTTCGATCAAACCGGTAGGCGCTCACGATGTCTGCCTCGTATTCGCGAAGCAGTCGAACGATGCGCGGCAACTCGTTGAGATCAAACGGCAAATCAGCGTCGGTATACAACACGATGTCACCGGTCGCGGCAGCAAAGCCCGACCGCATTGAGCCACCAAGCTTTCTATTTACCGGATGATGAATAACCCGCACCCGCGGGTCTTCGGCTGCAAGCCGGTCAGCAATATCTGCGGTCGCATCGGTTGATGCATCGTTCACAATGATGAGTTCGTAGTCAGCAATATCACCCGAAACGATCATGCGCTCACACGACCTGCGGCCGTACGCGATCGCTCGTTCGATGTATTCCTCCTCATTCCACATGGGGTAGAAGATCGACAACATCGGAGGAGTTCCGATCGTTGCAGACGACGTGTTCATAGGGAAATAGGTTACCGAGGATCCCTCTCACCCTCTGTCTGGAGTCGCCTCGTACACTTACACCAATGACCCGCGAAAACGCCCAGGTACCACCCCCACCGGGTGACCATTACTTGGCATTACGGGGCGGATGGAAGGCCGTTGTCAGCCTGACATGGATTGGCGTTGTGATCGGCTTGGCATCTGTGTGGGCGGTGAGTCGACAGACCGGGCTCAGCACTTGGTGGCTTGGGCCGCCAGGGAATGGTCGACACCTCCTCTTCACCATCTTGCCGTTCATCGCTCCATTCATCGCGCTGACAACGTCCATTGGTGGCTCTCGACGAACTTGGCAGGTCGGAGTCACAGCGGGAGCATTTGTCGTTGCCGTTGGCCTATTCGACCTCAGTCGTGTCACCAGACTCGGTGTCGTTGAAATAGCCCTCGGTTGCGCCGGGGCGGGTTCCTCACTTGCCTCATGGGTGGGTACCCCACTGACAAAACGGCCTGAGCAAGAACGACGATAGGTTCAGTTGACATGTCGAACGTGTTGATGTCGCTTCCTGTAGGTGAGCGTGTCGGAATCGCCTTCTCTGGCGGGCTTGACACCTCTGCTGCCGTCGCGTGGATGCGAGAAGGTGGCGCCACCCCGTATTGCTATACGGCAGACCTTGGTCAGTACGACGAGCCAGATCTGTCCGGTGTCCCTGATCGCGCACTGCAGTACGGCGCAGAAGCTGCTCGACTTATTGACTGCCGTGATGAACTCGTCCGAGAGGGTTTAATGGCGTTGCAGTGTGGGGCATTTCACATTCGTACAGCAGGTCGAACATATTTCAACACCACTCCAATTGGTCGGGCTGTGACTGGAACCCTTCTCGTTCAAGCAATGCAAGACGATGAAGTCGACATTTGGGGTGATGGCTCGACCTACAAGGGAAATGACATTGAGCGGTTCTATCGCTACGGACTCATGGTGAACCCAAAATTGCGGATCTACAAGCCATGGCTCGATGCAGCATTTGTCGATCAGCTCGGTGGGCGAACTGGCATGAGTGAATTTCTCACCACCCGAAACCTCCCCTATCGAGATTCTGTCGAGAAGGCCTATTCAACGGATGCGAATATTTGGGGTGCGACACACGAGGCGAAGGCACTCGAAGAGTTGTCAACCGGAATGGAAATTGTCGCCCCAATCATGGGTGTTGCGCATTGGGATCCAGAAGTCGAGATCGCCACAGAGGATGTCACCATCACCTTTGAAGAGGGTTGGCCTACCGAAATCAACGGTAAAACATTCGCGAACAACGTCGAACTCGTCCTTGAGGCGAACGCAATTGGTGGTCGACACGGGCTCGGAATGAGCGATCAGATCGAAAACCGAATTATCGAAGCAAAATCTCGTGGAATTTACGAGGCTCCGGCACTTGCATTGCTTCATATTGCGTACGAGCGACTCGTTTCTGCCATCCACAACGAGAACACCGTCGAGAACTACCACACAATGGGTCGTCGACTCGGCCGCTTGCTGTACGAAGGACGTTGGTTTGATCCACAAAGCCTCATGCTTCGTCAACCTCTCCTCAATTGGGTCGGTTCAGCGATCACTGGTTCAGTGACATTGCGCCTTCGTCGCGGCGATGACTACTCAATCATCGATACGACCGGCCCCGATCTCACCTATGAACCTGACCGCCTTTCAATGGAGCGGGTTGAGGATGCAGCCTTTGGACCGCTTGACCGAATCGGTCAGTTGACGATGCGGAATCTTGATATTGCCGACTCTCGAGACAAGCTTGACGTCTATCGACGTGTTGGGGCGCTCGGTCAAGGTGGCGCCCTCGAGCTTGACCCAACTCGGGACTAAAGCCTGAGATCAGTTCATACGAGCTTCAATAATTGCTGCGAGGAGTTCAGCTCGGCCCGGCATCGTGGCAACTTCGATGTATTCATGGTCGGCGTGCGCTCCCCCGCCAACGGCACCTAGACCGTCAAGAGTGGGCACACCACGTGCTGCGGTGAAGTTGCCATCGCTACCCCCGCCAACTGCAACCCCAATGATGGAGCTGTCATGAGCAAGAGCGAGCGGCATCAGTTCAGCTGATGCTGATTCTGGCATCGGCGGCCTGCCGACCCTGCCGGTCACCGCGATTGATGCCCCTGGGTTCACCGGGCTAAGACCTGCGAACGCTGTTTCAATTCGGTGCGCCTCTTCAGCCGAGGTCACCCGGACATCAACCCGGACTCTTGTCTCAGCCGGAACAACGTTGTCGGCAGTGCCCGCATGGGCAACGGTTGGCGTCACGGTGGTGCCTTGCGAGTCATCGGCAAACGACGCAATCTGCAGTACCTGGTGAGCGGCCTCAATGAGAGAGTTCACCCCTCGATGGGGCTCAAGCCCAGCATGAGCTGCTCGGCCACCAATTACTACCTCGAATGTTCCGGTTCCCTTGCGCCCTGTCTTCAGGGCTCCACCATCACCGCTTGGTTCAAGCACGAGCACGGCTCCACAGGCCAATGCCCGTTCTTCGAGAAGTTCTCGAGAGGTCAATGAGCCAATCTCTTCGTCGCAGGAGAGCAACATTTCAACCCCCGATCGATCATCTAACGAGGCGACAGCATGGATGGCCTGAACAATCCCGGCCTTCATATCAAATACTCCCGGGCCGGTGGCCCGGCCATTTTCGACTGCAAACGGGCGCCGCGAGAGTGTGCCGGCAGGAAACACCGTGTCGTGATGCCCAAGTATGAGCACCTTGGGAGTACCTCCCCCGCTCCAATGGACGTGAGGACCTGCTCCGCCCTCAACGAGAGTTGGGCGGGTTCCAAGGCATCGTTCCATCAGGGCGGCGACGGTCTCAGCCGACTGTGCCAACAGAAGAGGATCATGTGATGGAGATTCTGCTTCAACGAGTTGTCGAAGGTCGTCGATCATTGTTTCGAGCAGATCACCCATGGCCGACACGCTAGCCGTGGAGGCGGTAGCTGGTCATCTCAGCGCCACAGGTCGTCATCGAGTTCGCTTCGATATGGCGGATCTGCACCCCTGCGACCAACAGTGAGAGTCGAGGCATGGACTCCAGCGGTCACTGCCCGAGTCACAAGATCAAGGTCGGTGAGTGATGCAATATCAACGTCTTGATTGTTGCCGTGATGAACCCACCAGGCAAGAAAGCCGGCCCCAAACGTATCCCCAGCTCCAACTGTGTCAACAACATCCACTGCGGGGACCTCAACCATCGACGACCCACTGGCGGTAAGTGCCTGAACCGGATCTGACCCAGCCGTAAGAAGCACGAGGCTCGGGCCGCTCTCGAGCACCTTACGTGCCGCATCACCGGTTGAAACTTTGGGGTATAGGTAGGCGAGATCTTCGTCACTCACTTTCACGACGTCAACCAATGGCAACACGTTGGCAAGACGCTCTCGGTACTCGTCGGGACGTGTAATCACGAGTGGCCGACAATTGATGTCGATCATCGCTCGAGCGGTTGCAGGTCGCTCAGCGATGCAAGTCACGATTCGGTCGGCCAACGGGTTCAACACCAGCCCTAAACCCCCGGTCATCAGCCATCCGCCGTCTTGACAAGGAAGGTCCTCAAATGACTCGCTGGCTGAGGTTCCGTCGACATAGAACCTATACGCGGCGGTACCGTTTGCTGAAAGCTCGGCAAGGGCAAGGGTTGTAGGTGAACTCGTTCGACGCACGTGAGCAACATCGACCTCATCGGCGATGAGTTGAGCTACGAGCCGATCACCGAAGCGGTCCTGCGCAACAGAGCCGATAAATGAGGTCGCTACACCAAGTCGTCCGAGCGCACGTGCCGTATTGAATGGTGCGCCGCCAGCCACGGCATGAACCTCGCCCTCCTCGGGAACGATGAGATCAATCAGTGCTTCACCGAACACTGATACTTGCGGGACCGCCGACATATCCCAATAGTCGCAGACATTGCGAGAAAGTTCCGTCATTCTTGATTACGACGAGGCAAGTCGATTTTCCTCTGCGAAGATGAATGCAATGTCGCTCTTTACCGCTCTAGCCTTCATCATCGGCACGGCTGTGCTGATTTACGGCGCCGACATCATGGTTCGCGGAGCTGCGCGAATTGCAGCCAGCAGTGGTCTCTCGCCGGTCGTCATCGGCCTCACGGTGGTTGCATTTGGGACAAGCGCTCCTGAACTTGCGGTGAGTTTGGGGGCTGCGGTGCAAGGAACTAGCGACCTCGCTCTTGGCAATGTCGTGGGAAGCAACATTGCCAACATTCTTCTGGTGCTTGGCCTCTCGGCCGTCGTTGGCTCAGGGCTTGTGGTTGCGTTCCGAATTGTCCGCATCGACGTCCCGATCATGATTGGGGCATCTGCCGCTGTCATCGTCCTTGGTCTCGATGGGACACTCGGGCGGATAGACGGGGCACTTTTCATTGCCGCTCTCATCGCGTACCTCTACCGAACAGTGTCGTCAACAAAGGCACCATCAAGCGATGGCGACGGAGTCGTTATC
>Ga0075476_10000548_pt1 | contig 16698 bp, 10 predicted proteins | sample DEB08_DNA_5_FD_76339 | JGI IMG/M metagenome (GOLD analysis project Ga0075476, IMG submission 76339) | Aqueous microbial communities from the Delaware River and Bay under freshwater to marine salinity gradient to study organic matter... | ecosystem: Environmental > Aquatic > Marine > Coastal ...
GGAAACACGCGGTAACTGGCCGAAGGGCTCCCGCGATTTCTACATTGGAGATGTGGTCCCGGTCATCGTGGCCGAAGTCCCGATTGATCTGGATGGTGATGCGCAGCCGGACACCAACGTAGTCAAGGCCCTGACGCCACGCCACCCGCGCGCCGGATCGAATGTAAACCCGGAAAACCAGTCCATCTTCTGGGGACTCGAGCCCATGGGCGGCTTTGCCAACGATTCCGAGGAAAATGAGTCCCCAGCCATTTCCACGGATCCAACTACCTGGCCGGATCGCTGGCCCGATCAGCCGAACTGGATCGACCCTGAAACGGGTGGCGCTGACTGGAACGGCTTCTTCGGACGCGACATTTTCAACGCCGATCTGGAGTCCTACTACTGGGCGGACGACCATCCGGACCGGGAGCTGCAGACCCGCTACCCTTTCTTCAGCCCTGATTCGACTAACGAAAGCCGTAATGGCCTTGGTCTGGCCGTCAAGATCCGTGCCTTACAGTGGACCCAATTTTTGGCTCAAGATGCCTTGTTCATGATTTACGAGGTCACGAATACTGGTACAACGACTTATCCCCGCGTGGCTGTGGGTATGGCCGCCGGCACTCTGGTGGGCGGTGACGGCGACTCGCAGGATGATTTGGCTTTCTTTGACCAGCTCAACCGTATTGTATACTCCTATGATTCCCCGCCTTTTACTGGTAATGAAGGCCAGAATGTCGGTATTGTGGGGTACGCGTTCATGGAGAGTCCTGGTAATGCATTGGACGGTATCGATAACGATGGCGATGGCGATCCGTTGGTAGAACCCGGTCGCGACATCGATGGTTTTCCGTATGTCTCGGACGGAACTGAAGGCACAGGCAATATTTTCACTCCCCAGGACTTCCAGCCGCGCACGCTGCAGGCCGGCGATCCCCTTGTCCTGATCGATGCAGAGACGTTCGAACGCTCGATTGTCTATGTGCCAGATGATGGCTCTCCAATCACGGTTACCTCCCAGAGCATCGAATACACGGTCGCAGCCGGTACCGTGCTTGAGGAAAATACCCTCACTATCCGCAGCCAGATCGGCAGCCAGGAGGTGGTAGAGAAGGACCTGATCGACAACGACCTGGATGGTCTGATCGATGAAGACGAACTGCTCCACTTCCTTCGCAGGAAGCAGAATTTCCAAGGTGAAGTCGAAGAACTTCCAGCAGTCCGTTTCAAGAACTATGTGGACTTTGCCACCGACGTAAGGGGCCGCGCCCCCACCCGGGAGGACTCATTGATTCACGGCCTGCTAAACCTCATGATTGATGAGGACAACCGCGATGGAGTGGACAACGACGGGGATTGGGATGTCTTCACGGATGATGTGGGTGCCGATGGGCGTGCCGGTACAGGCGATAGGGGCGAAGGGGACGGTATCCCGAGCCCGGGCGAACCGAATTTCGAGCAGCTCGACGTGACGGAAACCGACCAGATCGGTCTTTCCTCGTTCTTCTACTTCACACCTCCGGGCGCCGTGCGCATGAACGATGACGCGCGCCTATGGGAAGCCCTGACGCCCGGCTTTTTCACGACGAACGAAGAACTAGCCCAGCAGCAGAGCCAGGGTGGTGTCGATGGGGACTTCATCTACGGATCGGGCTACTTCCGCCTCGAGCCTGGTCAGACCCATCGCTTCTCTATGGCGCTCGTTTTCGGCAACGGCGAAGATTTTGCACAGAAGCTGGCCACGATCACCAATAACGTGATGACGGTTCAGGAGATCTACGACCGCAACTACAACTTCGCGCGCCCGCCGGACAAGCCGCTTTTGCAGGCGGTGCCGGGTGACGGCCGTGTGACACTGTACTGGGATGCTAAGGCCGAAGCCTCTATCGACCCGATCCTGGGTCAGGACTTCGAGGGCTACCGTATCTACAAAAGCACAGACCCTTTCTTCCGGGATCCCCGTCCGGTGACCGATGTGTTCGGCAACCCGGCCATCTTGGCGCCTTTTGCCCAATATGACCTTAGTAATGGTAAGCAAGGACTCTGGACCGGCGATTTCTCCGTGCAGCAGCGTGTTCGCGGCGTGCCATTCTGGCTGGGCGAGGACACGGGACTGAAACACTCGGTCGTGGACACCGATGTCGAGAACGGCCGCACGTACTACTATGCCGTCACGGCGTATGACCACGGAAGCCCCGTTTTCTATCCGGCCGAGAACAGCCGGACTGCCACGGTCACGGAAGACGGCTCGGTCAAGACGGATAGGAACGTCGTGGCCGTTGTGCCGAACGCACCAGTAGCCGGGTATTATGCTGGCGGCATCAGCGAGGAAGTCATCCATACGGCAGGTCCTGCCACGGGTGAAGTCTTCGTTGAGGTGCTCGACCCCCGCATGCTGCAGGACGATTCCGAGTACACAGTCACCTTCGACAACACCGCCATCAACGCCAGCAGCTTCAGCGTAGCCTTGGATGGATTCGAAGTGGTCGAGGACGCCACGCTGGCCGAGGCTGAAGGCGTTGTTTTCGATGGCTTGCGCCTCGTGTTCAACAATGACACTAACAGGCTGGACTTCGATCGGACCGGATTTGCGGACACCACCGGTATGGTGCAGATCTTCGTCGACCGCGCCAACGTCACGCAGTGGCGCTACACGGGTGAGATGGTCCCCTACGACTACGAAATCCGGTTCTCGGATCAGACCGTTGGCCAGTCCATCGGAGGGTTTCGCCTCGGTTCGCGCGGTCCGAACGCAACGCCAGGCCCTGCCAATTTCGAGGTCTGGAACGTGACGCTGGACAAGCCATCTGATTTCGTGTTCTTTGAGGTGGCGCCCAACGGCCTTTTTGATACGACAACGGACTTCATCTTTATCTACGAGGACATCTACGGAACGTCCACGCCCACCTTTGCCATCCGTGCCGAAGCCGGAGGTGGCAATTTCCCGCGCGGCGGCGATGTTTTTACCGTGGCTACCTACAAGCCGTTCTCGGGTCAGGACGAGTTCACTTTCTCCACGTTCTCATCCGGTGTGGATCAAGATGATGCCAAGGCGAAGCTCGACCGAATCAAGGTCGTTCCTAATCCCTACGTCGCCGCTGCTTCGTGGGAAGAGCCCCTGCCACCTACCATCACAAGTGGTCGAGGTGAACGACGAATCGACTTTATCCATGTACCGAGGGATGCCCGGATACGGATCTATTCATCGCGTGGCGAACTGGTGCGTGAGCTGAGGCACGACGGCTTTATCGATGATGGAACGGTAAGCTGGGACCTGCGCTCTAGAACCAATCTGGATGTCGCTTATGGGGTCTATTTCTACCATATCGAAGTCCCAGGTGTTGGGGAGACTACTGGGAAACTGGCGCTGATCAAGTAGGATGATGGTACAACGACACAATATGCTGCCTTTCGGAAGCTTCTTGGCCCTCTGGCTGGTGACCGGCGTTGCCTTGGCCCAGAACAAGGTCGGTACGTCAGCTGCCGCCTTTCTTGGCATTGCGACGGATGCCCGTGCGGCGGCTATGGGCAGCGCCCAGGTGGCCGTGGAAGGGGGACCAAACACCGTCCACTGGAATCCAGCCGCGCTGGCGCGCATCGGCGGTACGGGAATTGACTTTGTCCGCTCCGAATGGTTCGTGGATTCCCAGTATCACCACGTTTCGGCCGGTGTCCGGACACCTGTAGCGCACATCGGTATCTCGGTCATGGTCCTTGATTATGGTGAAATGGAGGTCACCACCATCGCCAATCCCGAAGGCACCGGCGAACTATTCAGCCCGCAGGACATGGCCATCGGCATAACGATGGCGCGCAACGTTACGAACCGGTTCTCCGCTGGTGCCACCCTTAAGTATATCCAGCAGCGCATCTGGAACGAGAAGGCCAGTGGCACCGCACTGGATCTGGGCGTGTTCTATGAGGCGGGTGTCCGCAACCTGCGCATCGGGATGTCGATGAGTAATTTTGGATCGGACATGGCGCTGACGGGAAAGGACCTGCGCCGGGCCATCGACATCGATCCCAACATCGAAGGCAACAATCCGCGTTTGGGTGCAGAACTCGAAACGGACAAATGGCCCATGCCGCTCAGCTTCCGGGTAGGTCTGGCGTTCGATCCCTGGACGGTCGAAAACCAGCGGATCACGATTTCCATGGATGCCATGCACCCAAATGATAACTCTGAAAGCGCTTCATTCGGTTTTGAATACGCCTTCCACGAGTTCTTCTTCCTCCGTGGTGGCTACCGTCAAGCATTCTCTGACGTCGTCGACGACGGAGGATTGACAGGAGGATTCGGTCTCGCTTACCGCGTCTCAAATTCGGCCACGGCAAACTTTGACTATGTGTTCCAGGATTACGGAGATCTTGGAACGCCTCAAATGTGGACGCTGGGGGTAACATTCTGATGACACTCCTGATCCACAAATCTCCGCATCACTTTTTTCATCCATTCACCAAGGAACGAGGCAACTCATGAAGCATGTTACAAAGATGCTGATTGTCCTATTGCTCGGAGCATTCGTGATCCAGAACGCGGCCGCACAGGCCAACTACGAGATCGAGTTCCGTGTTAATATGGGCGTACAGCTCCTTAGCGGTGATTTCGACCCGGCGAGCGGTGACATAGTCAGCGTATCGGGAAGCATGAACGGCTGGGATACAACGGCGGACACGCTCGCCGCCGACTTTATAGATCCGAATATTTACTCGGGTATCATCAAAGTCGAAAATTCGTCTGATACGCAGTTCGCATTCAAATTCACGACCCGTGACGCGGATGGAAACGTCGGCTGGGAGGGTGGATCGGATAAGATTCTCGCTATCACCGGTAGTGAGACTGATGCCGATGCTAACGGCTTTATCGACCTTTACTATCCTGCTCAAGGAGTGGATGCACCATTCTTCAGCGGGATCACATTCGATGACGTTTTTACTGAAGACACGAATGTCATAGTGGCGGTGGATGCTCGCCCCGCCTACTACCACATCGCAGACTCTTCAGGTATGCCTGTCGATACCCAGACCGGCGATCCGGTGACTTCTTTTACGGGACTTTTTGCCAATGGTCCGTTTGCCAACAGTGTAAATGGCTGGGAAAGCTGGGGGGACAACTTGGCTGGCCGCTCAGATCTTCAGCTACTCGACGATGGGAGCGGCGATGATGCTGTCGCCGGCGATTCGATCTTTACCTTGACTCTTTTAAAGAAAGCTGGCCAGGCTAAGCGAAGCGTCGATCTGAAGTTCGGCGTAAACGGTTTCGATAATGAGTCCACTTTCGCTGGAAACCATACGCCGAGTATCGATGAAGCAAACCCCACGTTGAACCTGGCATTTGGAGCGATGCTTCAAAGCGATGGGTCTTACGTTGATGGACTCTTCGACCCGTATATCATTGTTGACAATAGTGCTACGCCGCCAACATTCGAAGTCGTTAGGCGTGGTGGTGAGAATGATATCATTCCGGTTGATGTGGAGGTAGAGTTCCGTGTCAATATGGGTGTGTCTCTCCTAAATGGTTCTTTCGACCCGGCGGGTGGAGATATTGTCAGCGTATCGGGAAGTATGAACGGCTGGGATACTACAGCTGATACGCTTGCTGCTGACTTTATTGACCCCAACGTTTACTCGGGTATTGTGCGAATCGAGAATCATAACGGCGGTGATCAGATAGCTTTCAAGTTCACCACCCGCGATTCTGACGGCAATGTTGGATGGGAAGGTGGCAGCGATAAAACGCTCCTCATTACCGGACAGGAGTCAGATGCAGATGGTAACGGCTATCTCGATGCCTACTATCCTGCTGAAGGCGAGGATGCGCCGTTTTTCTCAGGCATATCGTTCGATGATGTATTTACGACAGAGACAAATGTGGTGATAACTGTGGATGCACGGCCTGCGTATTACCACATCGCCGACTCCTCTGGAATGCCTGTCGATACACAGACTGGTGACCCTGTGACCTCCTTTGACGGGCTCTTTGCAAACGGGCCGTTTGCCAATAGTGTAAACGGATGGGAAAGTTGGGGCGATAACCTGGCCGGCCGCGCAGACTTGAAGCTGGTTGATGATGGAACTAACGGAGACGCCGTTGCCGGTGACTCGGTCTATACCATTACGATCACGAAGGGCGCAGGCGAACCCAAAAGAGGTGTTGAACTCAAGTTCGGAGTAAATGGCTTTGATAACGAGTCGACGTTTGCCGGTAACCACCAACCAGACGTAGACGAAGCAAATCCAACACTGAACCTGGTCTTCGGTGCGATGCTCCAAAGTGATGGCACGTTTGTAGACAGGCTCTTCGACCCGTACATCCTTGTCGACAACAGCGCCACTCCGCCTACTGCCATGGCTGTTCGCCGAGGCGGTGAGGATGATACGGAAATGGCCACCAATGCCGATGACATATTCGAGCTTCCCGAGCAGATTACTCTTCATCAGAACTATCCGAATCCATTCAATCCAGTCACGACGATTGCCTATGAACTCAAGCAGAGTTCGCGCGTCTCGCTGACTGTCTACGATTTGCTGGGTCGTCAGATAGCGACATTGGTTGACGGTATGATGCCCGCTGCTGCTCACACGGTCCAGTTCGACGCCAGCCAGCTGGCCAGCGGCATGTACATGTACCGTCTGCAGGCAGGCGATCAGGTTCTCGTGAAAACAATGATGCTGCTAAAGTAATCGCCCTGCGATTACGCAACCTGTTCTGAACTGAACAACGCTGGGGCCGGCGCGACCAAGGTCGCGCCGGCCCTTAGCGTTTCCGGGAGGTCCGACGCCGGTGAAGGGTGACGTACTCCGGATTCGACTTTTTCCACCCGACCGATCCGATCATGATGTCTGGCCAGAAGAATCTCTCCAAGCCCTTCTTCATGCTGCTGAGCCTGCCGGCCACGGCCATGGGCTTTGCCCTGTCCGTGCAGATTTCGGCACTCAGCTGGATCCTGAGTACGAAATACGATCTGGCCATTGACGAAATCGGTCTCGTCTGGGCGGCCGGCCCGATTGCTGGCATCCTCGGGCAGGTCATCATCGGCATCATCTCGGACAACGTCTGGTTCTGGAACGGCCGACGACGGCCCTTCATCCTGATTGGGGGTGTCCTGGCCACACTCATGCTGCTGGCCCTGCCCAACATCGATGTCATCTCAGCTGCCATGGGCATCGAGGGCATCCTGGGCGTGGCCATTGCCGTGGCCCTCACCCTCGATCTGGCCATCAACGTCAGCTTCAATCCGACGCGCTCCATCATTGCCGATGTCACGCCCGAAGGCGTGGAGCGCACGAAGGGGTATACCTGGATGCAAACGGTGTCCGGCACCTTCGGCGTGCTGGCCTACGCGGTGGGCGCCATCCTGGGCAACATCACCCTCATCTACGGTGGGGCCGTCCTCGTTTTCCTGTTTTCCGTCGTGCCTACCTTCTTCATCGAGGAGCCGCGCGAATTGAGCGAAGACCAGGAAGGCCCGGCCGACGGCCCTGGTTTTTCGTTCGCAGAACTCGTTCGAACCACGCGGCCCCTCTGGGGCTTTTTCATCTACTCGGTCTATGCCATGACCCTGCGCGTCATGGAGGTTGACCTGGGGCATTACTGGGTGGAAGCGGCCCTGGGTGTCCTGACCGTCCTGCTCGTGGTCGAATCCCTTCTCAAGAAAGAGGAAGGCCTCTCCACAGCCGAGGCCTCCGATCTGGGCTTCAAGAAAATCCTGGCTGCCCACTCGTTCACCTGGGTCGGTGTACAGACCATGTTCGTCTACATGTTCGCGTACGTGACCTACGAAATGCCGGGCCTGAGCGACGTTCAGATGGGGCAGGTCGTCTCCATCTCGTTCCTGGTCCTCAACGCTGTGGGCGCCCTGTTGCCAGCGTTCGTCCTGGAACCCATCACCGAGAAAATCGGTCGCGTCAGAACCCACATGGCCTGCATGGCCGTCATGACCTTGGGTTACGCCGGTATCTTCTTCATCGGAGGTAGCCCGCTCATGGTCTACATCCTGATGGGTGTCGTGGGCGTGGGCTGGGCCGCTACGGTCAGCCTGCCGTTTGCCATCATGAGCCAGAAAGTCGACCAGAAAAAAATGGGCCTCTACATGGGCCTCTTCAACCTGTCTGTGGTGCTTCCACAACTTGTGGCCTCGCTCGGTGTCGGGGAGCTTGTCAGCGCGGCCGCCAACAAGAACATCATCTTTGCCATCTGTGCAGGCTCGCTGCTCGTCAGCACCCTGGCCTGGACGCTCGTCAAGGAACACACGCCTTCCACTACCTGACATGAACCGATTGATCCTTCTCCTTTCCGCCGTGGCGCTATGGTCGGGCTGCACGAGCCCGGACCCGATGCCCAGCCTGTCTACTGAACACGAAGGTGTCATCGTCCACCTGTTCGAATGGCGCTGGGACGACGTGGCCCGCGAATGCGAAGAGTACCTGGGCCCGAACGGCTTTGCGGCCGTGCAGGTCACGCCGCCGACCGAAAACCACATCGTGGTGGGCCGTCCGTGGTGGGAGAGCTACCAGCCCGTCAGTTACGGCTTTGAAACCCGCCGGGGGGACCGCGCCTCGTTCGAGGGCATGGTGGCGCGTTGCGATGCGGCAGGCGTGGACGTCATCGTGGATGTCGTCCTGAACCACATGGCGGATGCCGACCTGGAGCACGAGGGCGATGCCGAATTCACGGGACGCGGCACCGGTGGATCGACCTTCGGTCCGTGGGACTACCCGGGGATTTACGACTACGACGACTTCCATCACTGTGGGTTGACGGACAACAACCACATCTGGGACTGGGACGACCGAGCGCAGGTCACGGAGTGCGAGCTGCTCGGCCTATCAGACCTGGACACGTCCAGTCCCAAGGTCCGCAGTACCCTTGCCGCCTACCTGCAGGACCTTTCTTCGATGGGCGTAGCCGGATACCGCCTCGACGCAGCACGGCACATCAAGGCCGAGGACATCGAGGCCATCCTGAGCGAGGCCGACATAGATGGGTACGTGGTACAGGAAATCCTGACGGCCGGTCGGGTCGAGCCCTGGCTGGATGACTACCTGAGAATCGGCAACGTGACGGAATTCGCCTGGACCGAGGCCATCGGAGAGGCGCTCAGGCACCGCACTTGGTCTGATCTCGCGCCCGGCGGTTGGTTCTGGACTTCCAGGCAATATGTGCCCGAGGCGCAGTCCCTGGTCTTTGTGGACAACCATGATCGGCAGCGCGGTCACGGCGGCGAGGCCGCCATCAACTTCAAGGACGGCGCCCTCTACGAGCTGGCGCAGGTGTTCACGCTGGCCTGGCCCCACGGGCGCAAGCGGGTCATGTCCAGCTTTGCCTTCGACACGGATTTCCAGGGCCCCCCGATGGATGCCTCGGAAGCCATCGTGCCGGTATACGGGGACAATGGTCTGAATTGCGGCAACGGAAGCTGGGTCTGCGAACACCGCTGGCCGGTCATTACGGGCGCCGTGGCATTCCACAACGCCGTAGATGGCCCGGTAACCAACTGGTGGACCGATGGGGAGGATGCGATTGCCTTCGGCCGGGGAGAGACCGGTTTTGTCATCATCAATGGCACGGGTGCCCTGCTGGATGGCAGCTGGCAGACATCGCTGCCGGCAGGTACGTATTGCAACCGACTGGAGGACGGCGAGTGCATGGCCGTGGAAGTGGACGAGGAAGGGCGCCTTGCAACCCGACTGCGCCCCATGACGGCTCTGGCCATCGATTCAGGCTCCAAGCAAAGTCCGTGAGGATTGTGTAAGAATCGCGTGGGCCGCCAAGGGGTGCCGTATCTTTGGCCCATGCATTCTCCCGTCTCAAACAACTGGTCGGATCTCGGCCGATTCTGGACGACCCCGAACGTGCTCAGCATGCTCAGGCTCGTGCTGGTACTGCCGTTGGCATGGCTCATCATCACAGAGGGGCCTCTCTTCTGGATCATGATCATCGTCGTTCTGGCCATTGCCACGGACTACTTTGACGGTCGTATTGCCCGTTGGTCAAACACGGAGAGTGAGTGGGGGAAAGTCCTGGATCCGATGGCCGACAAGATCGGCGGCGGCATGGTAGTCGCGGCGCTGACCTTCCAGGGCAGTATTCCCCTTTGGTTTCTGATTGCGCTGGCCATTCGGGATAGTGCCATTCTGGTGGGAGGAGGCATCATCCGCATGCGAACTGGTCGGATTCTTGCCAGCATGTGGTCGGGCAAAGTGGCCGTTACGGCGGTAGCCATTACGGCATCTGCCGCGCTGCTGCGTGCCGACGCTCCCGTATTGACGTTCTGTCTTTGGGCCTCTGCGGTGCTTCTTGCCTACTCTTTCATTCGCTACATGGTGCGCTTTTTCTCCATCATCAGTGCCTCCGGGAAAGCGACCGATTCGCCTGCGTAAGGTGCGGTGTCGACCTGGCACGCACCGGGATCGGAACACATCGCCTCCTCCATTTCCTGTACTCAATCCATCGTGCTCATGGGCCTGTTCAATCGATCAAAACAGCAGGAATCTCTTGAATCCGGTCTGGAGAAGACCCGGTCATCCTTCTTCGGTAAGCTGAACAAGCTCGTTCGCGGCAAGGATCAGGTCGATGATGAGCTGCTCGACGATCTCGAGGAAGCCCTTGTTACGAGTGATGTCGGTGTCAAGACGACGGTAGACATCATCCGGAAGGTGGAGGAGCGGGTTGCCCGGGACCGCTATGTTTCCACTAGCGATCTGAACGATCTGATCCGGGACGAGATCGCGCGTCTCCTGCTGGAGGACAACCCGTCGCAGCCTATTGAATTCGACGCCCCACTGCCCAACAAACCGCATGTCATCATGGTTGTTGGTGTAAACGGTGTGGGCAAGACTACGAGTATCGGCAAATTGGCCGCTCGCTATAAGCAGGCGGGCAAGGAGGTCATGCTGGGGGCAGCGGATACCTTCCGGGCGGCTGCGACGGAACAACTGGACATCTGGGCCCGTCGCGCGGATGTGCCGATCATCAAGCAGGGACATGGTGCTGATCCGGCTGCTGTTGCCTACGACACGCTGGGCGCTGCCAAGAGCAAAGGTGCTGATGTCGTACTCGTGGATACGGCGGGGCGCCTGCATACGAAAGGCGGCCTGATGGACGAGTTGTCCAAGATCAAGCGGGTCATGGACAAACAGATACCGGGCGCCCCGCACGAGGTACTTCTCGTCCTGGATGCCTCAACGGGTCAGAATGCCATCCGACAGGCACAGGAATTCACCAATGCCGTCGACGTTACCGGGCTGATCCTGACCAAACTGGATGGGACGGCCAAGGGGGGCATCGTGATCGGCATTTCGAACGAGTTCCAGATTCCAGTCAAGTACATCGGTGTTGGTGAAGGCATCGACGACTTACAGGTATTCGACCGAGCCGACTTCGTCGGGGCACTGTTTGGGGAGCAGTGAACACGGCCCTCTGTCCGGGTCTGTTCGTGCCAGAGGGAGTACCATTCATCGCATAATTATGACGGTCTGCTGCGGCCCCGTGGAATGGGCTTCGACCGCGGGCGATCTTGGGGTGGGCGTCTCGGCATGCAGGTCGGCAGAGTCCCGATGACGCCCCTGGCGATCATCATGGAAAGGCGTGCCTGCGCGACGATACGCACGGCGCAGGCACTCAAAATCACACTCGGCACGGCACTCGATATGTCACCACGGCCAGCATGCGTTCCATTCGAAACATCACTGTCAGCATGAACAGATTGGTCGTGATCGGCGGCATCCGCTGGATTGGCAGCAATGCGATGCTGGTCTTCATCACCATCTCTTTCCTGTTCGCCGCTCCAAGCATCGCCCAAATGGTCGATGCCGACTTCGAAGTGGACATTGTGGCTGCGCGCAGTGACGATGGCCTCGGACGTCCCAAGGTGGATATCTATACCCGTGTTCCGGTTACCCAGATGAGTTTCGTGCGCTCTGCGACCGGGTTCACAGCGGGATATGACATCACACTAGATGCGATAGAGTGGGATGAAGAGGATCGGCTCCGGAATCTGGTGCAGTCCCGGATCTGGAGCGCCACCGTCACCGCGAATGCCTTCCAGGAGACGCAGACGGAGTCCAGGTTTGACGTGACAACGCAAACGCTCGCTATCGATCCCGGCAAGTACCTGTTCGAGTTTGAAGTGGCTGATCGGAACTCTAACCGCACATACGTGCGCAGCGTGCCGGTAACGGTACGCCCCATGAGTGGCGCCGTCGCTCTGTCAGATATTACCATGGTCGAATCCTACGACGAGGCCGATTTCTCCATCGTTCCCAGAGTGGATGCACGTGTTGGCAGCGATGAGGCCGGCTTTCAGGCCTTTTATGAGATGTATGTCGACGGGGAGCGGCAGCTCATGGTCACGCGAACCGTGCGCCCCTCCCGGATGGATGGCATGGATGCCATTCCCCGCAGGACCACGGTGGAAGGGGAGGAGATGGAGCCGACTGTTGAAATCGTGGAACAGGAGCAGATAACCGTTTCGACGGCGACCAGTCAGTTCATCGTCACGGTGCCCATGGAAGATCTGAAGGTGGGAGCGCATATCCTGGAGGTTTCGATATCGGATCCAGTCTCCGGGATCGTGTATGCCAAAGCAGAGCGACCCTTCATGGTGGAATGGAATGGGCTGGCCTCCCATATTGAGAATCTTGATGATGCCATTGCCCAGTTGGAGTACATCGCCGAAGCACGGGATCTGAATTTCATACGCGAGGCACCCAACGAGGCCGAGCGTATCAAGCGATTCGAGACCTTCTGGGACAAGCGTGACCCCACGCCGGGCACTGTGCGCAACGAGCGCATGGAGGCCTACTATTACCGGATCAACGCGGCCAACAGGGACTACGGTGTCTCCATCCTGGATGGCTGGAAGACAGACAGGGGGTATGTCCTCGTGCGTTTTGGCGAACCGGACCATATCCGCCGCAAGCCGCATAGCTTCGATTACGAACCGTACGAGATCTGGACGTTTGAACGTATCGGTCGTCAGTTCATCTTCGTGGACAAGACAGGCTTCGGAGACTACGAACTTCTGTTCAATGTATGGGACGAGCGGACGCGCTTGTATTGAGTTCCCTTGCCGCTGATCGAAGAGCGGTATCATTGTGAGTGAACGTCAGGGCTTCCTGTGCGTTGGTTGCCCTTCGGCCACCTTGACCCCGTCACATTCCCACCGTCCGTGCGACAACCTTCCGCCATGGTCCAGCCGACCCACGGTTCAGCGCGCATCCTTTTCATGGGTACTCCGCAGTTTGCGGTGCCGTCGCTGATGGCACTGGCCGAAGCGGGATTGAAGCCTGTTGCCGTGGCTACGGCACCTGATCGCAAACGGGGGCGTGGACAGAAGACATCGGCAACGGCTGTCAAGGAAGCGGCCCTGTCGCTAGGTATCGACACCATCCTGCAGCCGGAGGATGTCAAGGATCCAGTTTTTGCCGACGAGGTCCGCATGCTGGCGCCGGATATCATTGTGGTCGTGGCCTTTCGGATCCTGCCTGAAGCCGTGTTCGGGGCGGCTCGTTTGGGCGCGTTCAACCTGCATGGTTCCCTGCTGCCCGCCTATCGGGGGGCTGCTCCGATCAATCGAGCCATCATGGCTGGTGAGATGGAAACGGGTGTTACCACTTTCTTCCTGAAGCAGAAGGTGGATACGGGCAATATCATCATGAAGCGTTCCCTGCCCATCGGCCCGAATGAAACGGCCGGAGAGGTCCATGACCGGATGATGGTTCTGGGTGCCCATGTGGTCGTTGATACCGTCCGACGCATGCTTGATGGGCCTGTCATGACGCAGGAGCAAGACGATGCCCTTGCCAGTCCCGCTCCCAAGATTTTCAGGGACGACTGCCGTGTGGACTGGTCCCGCCCGGCCAAAGCGATCCATGATCAGATTCGCGGCCTTTCTCCGGCGCCGGGCGCCTTTTCAGGGTTCAATGGTATGCAGTTGAAGCTGTATCGGGCTCACCTGCCTACCTCGATTGCCTCTTCGTGGGACTGTGCGCAGCCAGGAACCATCGTGGAGGTCGAGCCTGAGCTGGTTGTGTGTACAGGCAAAGGTTTCCTTGTCCTGGATGAGGTTCAGATGGCGGGCAGGAATCGAACGAACGCCCGGGACTTCGTCAATGGTCATCAGCCCCGGAAAGGTCAGCTATTGCGGGAGGTGAGCGTATGAGTCTGCGCCGCCTCGGCACAGAGGGTCGACCCAGTCCGGCCTTTGTTCGGCCGTTTCTCTATGCGCTCAATCGAATGCAAGCCAACGAGGTATTGCGTCCGTCCCAGTACATGGATCGAGCGCGCGCCATTTTGATGGAGCGACTAGGGGCCAGCGGTAGCTCACCCCAAACGGCATTCACGCGTGGAGCAGCGGGGATCATTGCTGATCACACCCACTACTTCGACGGATTCGCCCTGATGCTGCGCCTGTCGCAGGGGGTAGCTGTGTCCGTCCGGGAACATGAGGGCAGCACCACCCGCGTAGTCATTGAGGGCGTGCCGGAAGCACTGCAGTTCAGCTCCGATCACCCGGATGTACAGGGATTCGGGGGCCTGCTGTCCCGCGTCATCCAGGCGTATGGCAGCCAGCACTATCAGTATGACATTGCCATCGTGGGTGGGATGCCGACGGGGCTTGGTGGAGCATTCCACGCAGCGGTTGCCTGCAGTCTCCTCCTGGGACTGGATGCCATCCGTCACGATCGTGCCCAGCCGTTGTTATCCGCCCCGCACCCGGAAGACATGCCTTCCGACCTGCAAAAAGCGGCCATAAAAGCGCTCTCCTCCTGGTATGGACATCCGTTCAGCCCAGCCTTCGTCATCGGATCCCTGAGCCAGGCGGACGACCCCTTTCTCCTGGTCGATACCAAGACCAAGAGTTATCTCCCGGTCCTGACAGAAGCCACTTCGAGACCGGGATGGGCCATCATCGAAACGTCAAGCGACTGGAAAGAACCCATGCTCTCGTCCGTGCGGCGTTTCAAACGTGCAACGGAAAGCGTCCAGGAACTGCGCAAGAAGGAGTTTGCGCACCTAACGTCGCTTCGTGAGCTCGAGCATCGGGACCTGGAGCGCGCAGTGCACGTTGTCCCCCGTCGGCACCGGGCCACGCTTCGCCATCTGGTCTCCGAGAACCGGAACGTCAATAAGGGCGTCATGGCCATCCGAAAGGCAGATTGGCAGTTCCTGGGGGCCCTCATGCTGATATCCCAAGCCTCAAAATCCAACGACTGGGATACCGTTGGCAGCATTCATCAGGTGGTCACGCAGTTGGCCGAGGCTGCCTCTCTGGACGGTATCTTCGGCGTGGTCCAGACCGGAGAGGGTGGATGCATGCTGGTGGCCGGCCAACCCTTTTCCCTTCCTGCTTTTCTGGACGAGGTCAAGGACAAGGCTGCCGAGCATACCAAAGAGCCCATAGAATCGTTTATAATCTGATTACACCCAAGCAACGCACACGGATGAGCACTGATTTTGACATTTCAGCGGTCAATGACCGTATTGCCAAGGAAAGCGCGTTCATTGACGACCTGATGACCGAGATTGGCAAGGTGGTCGTGGGACAGCGGTACATGGTGGAGCGACTTCTGATCGGTCTGCTCGGAGATGGTCACATCCTGCTGGAGGGTGTACCCGGTCTGGCCAAGACGCTGACCGTTTCTTCCCTGGCAGGTGCTGTCGGTACCACCTTCCAACGTATCCAGTTCACACCGGACCTCCTGCCGGCCGACGTGCTGGGTACCCTTGTCTTCAACCCGAAGGAAGGCAGTTTCTCCATCAAGAAGGGGCCCATCTTCGCCAATATCATCCTGGCCGACGAGATTAACCGCTCGCCGGCCAAAGTCCAGAGTGCGCTCCTCGAAAGCATGCAGGAGCGGCAGGTTACCATCGGGGAAACCACCTTCCCCCTCGAGGCTCCCTTTCTTGTACTGGCCACACAGAACCCGATCGAGCAGGAAGGAACCTACCCGTTGCCCGAGGCACAGGTGGATCGCTTCATGATGAAGATCAAAGTGGGCTATCCCACCCGCGACGAGGAGCTCGAAATCATGCGCCGCATGGCGCGTACGGGTGAAAAGGCGGTTGTGCGCAATGTTGTCACACCGAAGCAGATCCTCAGTGCACGCGCTGTTCTCAATGCACTATACATCGATGAACGGGTCGAGCAGTATATCGTGGACCTCGTTGTGGCCTCCCGGGAACCGGAGGCCGTCGGATTGGGAGTCCTCAAGCCGTTGATCGAGTATGGTGGATCGCCGAGGGCAACTATCAACCTCAACCTTGCGGCTCGCGCCCACGCTTTCCTGCAGCACCGTGCGTACATTACGCCCGAGGATGTGCGCTCCATTGCCATGGACGTGCTTCGTCACCGCATTGCAGTGACGTACGAAGCCGAGGCAGAGGAGATTACCAGCGAAGACATCGTACAGCGCATCCTCGATACCGTCGAGGTCCCTTGATTCCCTTCCTTTTCGTCGGTTGACCAATGGCGCGCACGCCCAAACCATTCAAGAAGGAGTCCATTTCGGTGGCGTTTGCCATCGAACAGATCCAGAAATCCGTTGGTCTCTCCATCAAGGCCCTCAATACGGGTGATGCGGATACCCGGCTCATTACAGAAAGCAACCTGCATCGTCCGGGCATGGCCTTGGCAGGCTACCTCGATCTGTTCACCCATCAGCGCGTGCAGGTTCTGGGCAATACGGAGTGCCGTTTTCTGGCCGATCTCG
>Ga0075476_10000554_pt1 | contig 16630 bp, 15 predicted proteins | sample DEB08_DNA_5_FD_76339 | JGI IMG/M metagenome (GOLD analysis project Ga0075476, IMG submission 76339) | Aqueous microbial communities from the Delaware River and Bay under freshwater to marine salinity gradient to study organic matter... | ecosystem: Environmental > Aquatic > Marine > Coastal ...
AACACCTCATATACATGTGTCATGCTGAATCTTTCAAAAGCATAATAGGATACACCGGAACCGAAAAAAAGTAGTGTTAATAATATTCTGTCCGGATTCTTGTTAATTTTTAGAATTGTCTTCACAAGAAGCCAGTATGAAATTAACAGATAAAAAATTGAACTTAAAGAGTACATTAAAATTTTAAAGTTAAATATTGATTGTTTATAAAATATTTCATTTAAAAAATTACCAATAAGCAAAAAAGGAGATGCAAAAATACCTGACCCTATGAACCCTTTTGGTGCAATTTTCCCATTATATTTAATGTGGCTTCCCTCATTGAGTTGATTTGAATAATCAAGATCAAAGTCTGTGGCAATAGTTACAGAATGAATAAAATAATCATAATCGTCACCACAACAATTTATACTTGAAACAAATCTGTAGTCAGTTTTGATAAAAAATAAAACTAAAAATATCAATATTAGGAAATGAAAATTATTTTTATAATTTTTCATAATAAAAAAGGAAAGAAGCCATATATAATGATACAATTTTAAATTAAAATTAAAAAGTTTAAAAGTTAATAACTTTTCAATTAAAATATTCTAGGAATGAACAATTATCTTAAATCATGAGTTACGGAAAAATAACAATTATCCTTCCTACTAAAAATCATGAAAATGAAATTGTTGAAAATATTGCAACACTAAAAAGTTTCCTTAAAGATAAATATTCAGACTTTCAGATTTTAATTATGTCTAACGGCAGTACCCCCCAGAATAAAAAAATGCTCAAAAGACTTAAATACGATGAACGACATACAGAGATTCATTATTTGAATAAAACTGGAAAAGGAAATGCCATAAAAGAGGGAATAGGTTTATCAAAATATAATCATGTTGTAATTTTTGATTCAGACTTTTCGTACAATATTGAATTACTCGATAAATTTTATAAGAATTCTTTACCTAAAGCCTCGTTTATCTATGCCAAAAGAAAAATTTCTCAAGATTTATTTCAAAATACGAAAATCAGCAGATTGGTTGCTGGTTATTTTTTTAACACAATTCTTAGGATATTTCTCAAAATTCATTCTCGAGATACTCAAGCAGGATTTAAATTTATAGATAAATCTATATTTACAAACTGTTCAGATTTCATATCTGAAGATTATATGTATGATGTAGAGCTCTTCATTCTTGCAAGAAAATTGGGGATTACTCCACACCCGGTTGAGGTCATAAATATTAACCCGGTTGAAAATTCTAACATTAAATTAATCAACGACTCCCTAAAAATGTTTGTATCAATATATAAGTTAAGAAAACTTTATTTTGTTCGCGACATCAATAAATGAAATTCACGAAGCCTATTTTTTGAAGTAACGTATTTAAAATGACTATCTTTAAAAGTTTCTTTCTCAGATTCAAGACCGGTTCCAGGATGAAAAGTTAATTCGGTAACTGCTTTTTTACTTTTAAGTTTTGCAATATGCTTGTTTAAATTATTTTCAGTATAAATTCCGGAATACAATAGACCAGCAAAATCTCTTTTTGAGAATTTTTTTAGGTTAATAGTGAGTACTTTCAAAATTAATACAGCAAATAAATTTCGGTAGAAAGTTATATTTATCAAATAAGAAAAACTTAAGAATACAATTTTTTCATTTGGGATTCTAATTGAAGAAATCATAAAGTCTTTATTATTTAGCAAAAAAGTAAAAATCCAAGGAATTATTTGGATATGATGATGACCATCAATGTGTAATTTCACATCAGGAAAAAATCTTTTGTATTTATTTATCTGGTATGAAATTTCCTCCATACATATAGTTTTCTTATTATTTTTAAGAAAAAAAAGCTTAAAAAACGTTAATTGTTTTAAAAATTTTGAATTATCAGTATTTCCAACTGAAGCTAGTGAGGTTAAGTTCAAATGTAAAGAAATATTTTTTAGATTCATATCTTGTATTTTTTGTAAAAGTTTTTCATCGGAGTCAATCATTATCGACATTTCTTGTATAGTTTTGCGTTCTAAACAATCAAGAATATTATGAGAAATATTTGCTGAGTATCCATAATCATCTGCGTGGAATTTAATATTTTGCATATTTTTCAGACTAATAATTTTCTTAAATAAGTTAAACAATTTTGTTTAAAAAAAATATAATTGATTGTTATCGAAAAAATAATAAACATTTGTGGAGCAATACCTAAAGATTTTGTAAAAATTAAACCTACAGGTACTAGTTATATATTCAACAATGATCCAAATTTTTTACCTATAAATCTTAACAATTTTAAGGGAGCATTTGCAACTGTAAATTCATTTCAAGAGTGTTTTTATTATGTCGAATTAGGTTTTGGAGTAAATGTTTTTAATATTTTTGACTTAGTCAAATATGTATTTATTGCAGCATTAATTTGTGTAATTCTTTTTATTTTGAACCTTAAGAAAACTAACTTATTGTCTTTTTTCAAACAATTAGACTATTTGCCATACAAAAAAAGCATTAATTTTATTCTTTTCTTAACATTATTAGCTGTAGAAATATTTATAGTATTGAAATATTCAATTAATAAATCTGCATCTTTGAGACCATTTATTGATGAGTATGTTTCTTTAACTTCAAGTTATTACTTTTTTACAGATCTAGATTTTACCGCAGGAGGATTCTTAGGCGGTGCTCATAGTAAATATTTAACATCGGGTCCAGTATCTTCAGTGGGTGCAGTTTTTGGATGGATTTTTACTCAAAATTTTATTGCCACTAGAATTTCAAATTATTTTTGGATAGTAATTATTAATTTAGTTTTATTGTTGATAATTTCTAAGCATAAAAAAATAAACTATAAATATTCTTTGTTATTCACATTAAGTATGTTCTTTTTAGTTCCTTGGTGGCAGGGGATGCTTTATGGCCTAGGGGAATTTGCTTCCACTATAATTTTTTGTAATGCAATCTTTTTATTTTCAAAATCTAGAAACCTTTCGCTAAGTCTTTTTGGAATATCTATAGCGTTAGGAAAGCTTTTAACCTTGATTCCCTTTGTAGGATTTTACTTTCTTATAATCTTAAATGAAAAATCTCTTAAGAGTGTCTTGAAAGATGCTTCATTCTTTTTGTTGCCTCTTATTCCTTGGTTTTTACTTATAAATTTAAGGTACGCCCAGGGTAACCTACTAGACTTTTTTCAAGACACCTTAAACTTTATTCTGAAAGATAGTGAAGCTTCTGGTTTATCTATCTTTTCTCAGTTTTCTTTGCAGAATATAAAAGCTTCTATCTTAGGATCTGAATATCAATATTGGAATCAATATGAAAAACTAAGACTAAGTATTGTTCCATTAATAACGATTATTCTAATCTTTAGAAATAGAACATCTTTGAATAGAAGTTTTGGCCCAATTGCTTTACCTTTAATTTCTTCAATAGTGTTTCATATTCTGTGGTTCTGGTTACTAAGTCCTTTAAAGTGGATGAGGTATAGTCAGCACTACATGATTGTTGTTGTAGTAACTCTTTTTTACATGGTCCTTTTTAATGTTTACACTAAAAAATTGGACTTTTTAGTGGGATGTTTGACAATTGGGCTACTTTTTGACAATAGTGAAAGTAATTTTATTTTATTATTTTTATTGTTGATTATTTCAGTTTTTCTATACAAAGGACAGCGATGGACAGATATAAGTAAAATAATATTAGTAAGCATTATTATCTATGACCTATCTAGTGCAATAAGCCTAAATGAAAGCAATACCATACCTAAAATGACTATAGAAAGTTGTAATAAGGAATTAATTAGTGACGAGTGTAGAAATGATTATTTAGAATATAAAAGATGAAAAAAAAATATATAGTGATACTTGCTGGATCTCCAAGGGGAGGAGACGAAACTTGGAATTCTCTATATCGGAATGTTCTAGATCCACTACAAGCCGACTTAGCTCTTGCAACAAGTAGAGATTATGTAAACCAAAACACATCACTTTTTCAAAAAGCAGATTTTCAGTGGATATTCGAAGACTATAAAAACTATTTAGGATATTATTCAAATAATTATTCTGAAAAGTCAATTAACTATCTTAATCTTGGCAAAGGTACAGGATTACTAGAGTCCGGTTCCATACATTTTATTTTTAAAGATTTTATTCTTAAAAATTATATTGAAATTTTGAAAAATTATGAGTACATAATTTACACAAGGTTCGATCAGTTTTATACCGACATTCATATTGAAGGTAAGCCTGATAAAATACTTATTCCAAAAGGGGAGGATTATTTTGGAGTGTGTGACAGACATGCTGTTATCCCATGTAAATTCATAACACAATATCTGGGGATATGCGATTATATTGATTCTACAGCAACTTCAAGATATCCTTCGGATTATTTAAACTGTGAAACAGTTTATTTTAATCAGCTTCAGGAAAATGGCTTGAGTGACAATATTGAAAGAATTGATAGATTTCAATTTACTACAAGTTTAAAAAATGATAAAACTAACTGGCGTATATCAAAATATCGCTTGTATGGTTATAAAGATTTATATATTAAATATCCAGATGAATTTGTAGCTTCAATGCAAAACTTGTTAAATAAAAAAAATAATAGTAATAATACTCTTTATATAATGTCTAGATTATCTTACAATTATTATTACATCTGTATAAGAAGATTTCTTGGGGGATTGATAAATAAAAGCTAATTTCCGCTACCTTCGTTAAGGTAAGGAATTACTCATTGCGGATACTTTAAAGCTCCTTAGTCATTGAGCTTAACTTTACAATCAGTTGCGTCATAACTCAACACCGATAATAAGTAAAAATTTATTGTTTTTTGCCAGTTATATTTTTTTGTATAAAAAATTGTGATTACAACAAAAAAATTACTTCATTTCAATTTTAGAAATTTATATATCTGATTACCTTCAAATCTTATATTTATTTACATAAACCATTCTGGTGAAAAGTATATGGCACTGTAGTTACGGCAATAGTGGTCTTCATCGTTATAATAGTTGAATAATGCCTGATTTTAAAAAAAAGTTTTAATTATGAAGAATACAGTTGCAGTTATAGGTGGTGCTGGACATATTGGATTACCTCTGAGCTGCCTCATTTCTAACAAGGGTATACAAACAATTATTATTGATAATAATGATGAAAGTATTAAAAAAATACAAAACAAAATTACTCCATTTCACGAAAAGGGCTTGAAACTTGAGTTAGAAAAAGCAATAAATGGAGGCATGAAGATAACAAATGATATAAGCAAGATATCAAAATGTAATTTTGTAATCATAACCCTAGGCACATCATCTAGAGAATCAGATATCGAAAATTTCAATAATTTAGTACGGGAAGTGGTAACTCTTTCTAGTGATGAAACCATGATTATTTTAAGAAGTACGCTTTCAGCAAGTACGATGGAAAATATTGTTGAAGAATACTCCAAGAATAGGAATCTAAACTTTATTTATGCACCAGAAAGAATTGCAGAAGGAAGAGCTATAAAAGAACTAAAAGAGATTCCACAAATCATAGGATGTCAAAAAGATGACGATTACTTGAGAGTAAAGAAATTTTTCAACTCATTGGGAATTGATACACTAAAAATGACTTTCAAAGAAGCAGAGTTTCTAAAACTATTTCTCAATACTTACAGGTATCTACAGTTTTCAACCTTAAATTTTTTTGAAAACATAGCACACAACAACCATATTGACTTTAAAACTGTTCTTGAATTAGCTTCAAAAGATTATCCCAGGTTGAAAGAAGTTCCAGATAGCGGTTTTGTTGGGGGACCTTGTTTAATTAAAGATTCTAAAACATTTGCAAATTCTTATCCAGAGGCCAAAGAGATAGTTCAAAATTTTCTTGATGTAAACGATAATTATGTTAAAAATATTATTCAAAAATGTAAACATACATTTTCAACGAAAAAAATTATTCAGCTAGGTTTAACCTTTAAGCCGAATTCTGACGATATTCGCGACTCACAGGCGCTAAGACTGTACGAGACACTTTTAGATGAAGGATACAATGTTAAAGCGTTCGACCCTTACGTTCATGATTCTAACAAATGGGAGGAAATTAAAGATTTCTCCGAAAATATTATCATTGCAACAAATCACAAAGAATTCGAGGCAATTAAATTAAATAATAAAAAGGTAATAATAATTGGAAAGAAATAAAACACTAATAATACCTTGCAAAGATGAGGGCTATGAATTTTCTAACATTTTAAATAGATTTCTTGACTACCTTGATGAAAAAACGCTCATTCTAGTTGTTGTTGACAGTGAAGATGATTCTAGTATTAATACAATCAAAGAACTTCCGAGTAATGTCAAGATATTAATTAACACATACGGTCCTGGTCCAGCATTAGCAATAAAGTATGGGATAGATCATGCTGTTGGTTCGTCTATATGCGTGGCAATGGGAGATGGCTCGGATGACCCAAAGCAAGTGGAAGATCTTTTTCTTCTTATAGAAAGAGGTTTATCAGTAGCAGTTGCAAGTAGGTATACAAAAAATGGTAAATACATAGGTAATAAGTCCTTTAAATACTTACTTAGTAAATATTCAGGTATAATATTGAACATAATTTTCAGACTTGGAACAAAAGACCCCACAAATATGTTCAAAGCATACAGTTCCCAATTTTTGAAAAATGTTAAAGTTGAAAGTCAAAATGGATTTACTTTAGGTTTAGAGATGGTAGTAAAAGCAAAACTAAACAATAAGCCAATTGGGGAAGTCCCTACTATATGGATTGACAGGACACATGGAAATTCTAAATTTGATATGAAAAAATATTTACCTAGTTATATTTATTGGGTAAAGAGATTATTAATGAGGAAAAAATAATGAAAAAAGTTTTAGTCACAGGCTCAGAGGGTTTTATCGGAGGATACATTGTAAAAGAGTTAATCAAACAAGGATATTATGTAATTGGAATTGATAATCTATCCAAATATGGAAAAATTATTAGAAATCATTCAGATTCTGATTTTTACGAGTTTCATCAAGGTGATGTTAAAAATATAAGTCTTCTTAAACCGTTAATGGCAGAATGTGATTACTTAATAGCAGGCGCAGCTATGATAGGCGGAATATCTTACTTTCATGAATTCGAGTATGACTTACTTACTGAAAATGAAAAAATTATGTCTGCCACAGTAGATACTGCAATAGAGCTTCATAAAGATAATAATAAATTAAAAAGAGTTGTGTATCTAAGTTCTTCTATGGTGTTTGAGTCCACTGATGTCTATCCAACAAAAGAGTCGGATATAAAAATTATCCCACCACCAGTGAGTTCATACGGTTTTCAAAAACTTGCAGTTGAATATTATGCAAAATCAGCATATTCGCAATATGGTTTGGAATACTCTATTGCTAGACCCTTTAATTGTGTTGGTATAGGAGAAGTAAAAACATCAAGCAACAAAACTCTCTCTGAGAGCTCACAAAAACTTGCTTTAAGTCATGTTGTACCTGACTTAATATTAAAAACAATAAATTACGAAAATAAATTAGAAATTCTTGGAGAAGGTAATCAAGTTAGGCACTACACATATGGAGAGGACTTGGCGAGAGGAATAGTTACCTTGTTGGAACATAAAAATGCAAAAAATGATGATTTCAATCTTTCAACATCAGTTTCAACAACAGTCTTAGAACTTGCAAACTTAATTTTTTCAAAAATACGACCGAATGAAAATCCAAATTTTAAATTTATTGATCCATATACCTATGATGTTCAAAAAAGAATACCATCTACAAGTAAAGCAAAAGAATTACTTGGATTCGAAGCAAACACAGGATTATCTGAAATGCTCGACATAGTTATTCCTTGGGTCACTGATGCACATAAAAATAATTTATATTAGTTAATTTTTTACGAAAACATTATTGTGACCAACTCCAAGAAAGTGAGTACAATCTTTTCTTTTTAACATTTCCTGGAAAACAGTTGACGGTCCTTCATGACCTTTAAATGACTTTACCTTAAACTTTACACTTAATTCAGGGTCAAATTCAGTAAAAAGACTTGAATCATCTAAAACCAAAATACCTCCAGATTTTAAATTATTAATCGAAATTTTTACATCTTGAACTACGTCCTTGTAATCATGACTTCCATCAACATAGATTAAATCCCATTCTTTAGACTCTATAAATTCTCTAGATTCTTGACTTGAGGAAAGGGATTTAATAATTTTTGGTTTCTCCAAATTAAATTTTTTAAAGTTAAGACTTATGTCCGATTCGTAATCAATATTTACATAAGAAGAAAATTCATCAGCAGAACTATCAAGGGGAGAAATACCAAAAACTTGTGACTTTATTCCTAATTGTTCTGATAAAATTTTAAAGAGGGATAGGGTTTGGCCTCTGTATACACCAATTTCTAATATTAATATGGGTTGGAACTTATAAAATAGATACGACCACATTGAATGAAAAGCATCTTCTCCATAACCACGCTTTTTTTGAGAAAAGTAGTATCTATGTGTAATTATTTTTTTAGAGCTATATTTATAAAAATGAAAAAGAAAATACTTATAAACTTCATTTCTGCTCATATTGTGTATTTGAGACTGCTCAAAATTTTTAATTTTTAAATAGTATAAAAAGTAACTAAAATATAAGTAATATTTTCGTCTTAGAAAACTAATCCAAAACATTTTTCATTACTCAGGGTCTTATTAATTTCTTTGCTCATAAAGAAATTTTTCAACTCGAGTGCACTCGGTAGAAAGTTTATAAGCGGAATCATTTTTAAAGTCTAGAATTTTAAAATTACTAGTAGGTTTTATGATAACTACCTCATTATTAATTTCATAAACTAAGTTAGGATTTCCAATATCATTTACTAACCAAGTTCTAATTTTGCCCTCATAATAATCTGAATCGTATAAGTAAGCAGAGATATAAAATATACCATCCTCCAAATTACTTTCAAGGTAATTTACATAACCAAGATTTAGCTTCCCATTAAAGTTTTGAGAATTTAAGTATTCGTATAAATTTTGATTTTCATCATATAGTAAGAAACTTTCAACCTCTGGACCAAGTCTTGAACATAAGTTTGACCCAGAAGAGGCACCTTCTTCTAAGTTAAAACTTCTAAAAATGTTTAAAATTAAGAAAATAAGAATAAGTATGTTAAGTATATTTTTAATTGTTATGTTTTTATTTAATAACATGATTGTATTATAAAGAATTTATAAATGTTGTTATAGAATTTCTCTTAGTTTGCTGTTTGAAAAAACCTTCACTAATAATTTATAAGATCTAAATAATACAGATCTCCTTTTTTTGAAACGGTAGGTCTTTTTGTTTAAAGTATTTTTATCCTTAATAAACTGTTGATTATGAGTTGAGCAATCTAGTTTAAAGCTTTTATTTTTGAATTCTATAGATTTAACAATTAGTAATTTTTTCCAGTATCTAAAGTCCGCTTTTTCCATATTGAAAATTTTTTGATTATCAAAGCTGAATCTTTTAAAATTTTTGAATGTCTTAAGTTGAATAATAGGTAAATCATCAAAACTCTCAAAAGCTTTGCAACTTTTTGTTATGGCAATACTATTTGCATAAATTGATTCCCAAATCCTGTGTGAATCGTAACCATTACCCCAAGGACAAATAGTAAATTTTGCATTGTCAAGGTCATTCAGGTAAGTTTTTTTTGTTGCTGTAGGTTTTTTTAAAACAGATTTATTGTTCCTCGATACAAAAATTGCAGTGTGGAGTCTGTGGAATGGGTTGGTGTTTAAATTAAAATTTGTATAAAAGATATGATTTTTATTAACAAACCCCTTAAATTCATTTTTTTTAAAATCTTCAGCATGTACATATTTTTTTATATATGAATTGTTTACACCTATTGGTATTGGAATCAAGTTAGGAGCATCAAAGTTGACATTTGTGGAGTACCATTTTGATACACAATCTGGCTTTAAATTATAAAGTTCTTCACCAATCTCTAGATCTGATTGATTTGTGATTAAAGTTATGTTTTTAAATTCACGTAAATCATATAGACTTTTAAATAGATACTTTACTAATTCTGTTTGGCAGAAGACAACATCTCCATCAGAAATATTAATTTCTTCGGCAACGTACCAAACTAAATTTACATCGGGGGTGTTAGTTTTATCAATAATTCTTAATTTATTTAAATTTTGTAATTCCTGAAATTTCTCTTGCGTAGTTATTTCTGAATAAACAACATCTGAAATATTCGCAAATTTTTCGGAATTAATTATTTCTATACTCAACCGTATAATTTTATTAGAGATAGTTATATATTTATCAATTTTTTTAAATAATAGAACTATGATAAATTTGTGAACTATTTACTAATTCATGATGGACCCTTACCAAGACATTTAAAATACTGCATAAATCAAATTCGCACAATCGATGAAGATTCCTCAATATATCTTGGAATAAATACAAGTAGCAATATCAAAAATGCCACTGTAATAAACCTTCAAGACATTGTCTCTAGTCGAACTGAAGAAGTTATTAATATGAATCTTTTTTCTAGTGAAGAAAACAGGTTATGGGCAACTTCTTTGCTTAGAATATTTTACCTCTATGATCTCGCTAAAAAATATAACATTAAAGAGTTTATACACTTCGACAATGATGTCCTCATATTCAAAAAATATAATGAACTGAAAAGTAATTTTGACTTCAATAAGTTCAACATTACTCCATTAACAAACGATCAATTAATTTTTGGATATTCCTTTATTCCCAGCATAGAGGTGTATGCAAAAATAGTAGATTCCATCTATTCTATTTTATTTGAACTATCAGAATATGAAAAAGAAAGTTTAAAAAGTAAAACTTTGAATGAAATGAAATTATTAAATATGGTTTATGAGGACAATAAAGATTTATTTAACCTTCTAAATATCTTGCCTGGGTCATCGGATACAATATTTGACCCTGCTTCCTATGGTCAATTTTTAACTGGGACTAAGGATAGGTTTTCCAAGGGGTTTACTGATAGTCGCCATATTGCTGGTAAAGAAATTTTTTCTGGAAATGTGAAGCCACTTTTTAATAAAAAATATCCTGAAGTAACTTACGATAATAAATTATTTCAACTTGCGAACTTGCATGTGCATTCAAAAAAATTAAAGAAATATTCTTCTTAGCTTTTAATTTTCTTGCTAATTTTAAATTTATTCTTATGAGACAAGTGTGAATACTCAATACCTTTTATGATTTCAATATTTATGTTTTCAAAATTCAATATAGATCCTATGATTGGTAAATCACCCCACCTGCTGATTATTTGCTGAGGGTTTTCCGAAATTTGCTGTAAATTATTTTGTATATTTTGCTTCCTCCAAAAATCAAGCTTGGATATATAAAAATTTGTGTATGGAAACTTATGATTGTAAAAGGCACTTTCAGTACTATCAAAAACTTCTCTTAAGAATGTAGGAAGAGTGTTATTGGTGTACGCATGTCCTTCATTAGAAATTTCTGCTGTTCCGAAAATAAAATTATTACTAATATTGTCAAAAAATTTTTTATCAAACTTATTTATTAACACATCCTCATCAACTCTGATTAAGTAGTCATATGAATTAAGATATTGCCAAATGTGAAAAAAGTTAAATCTACACATTAAGCGATAGCCTATACTAAATCTTTCAAGGTCAGGAATTTTTTCAAGAAGTTCTTCATCAAAGCTAAAGTCTTTGGAGATATCTACAAAAGAATATTCTTGTTTTGATTTTTTTATTATATAGTCTTGATGATCTTGGGGTATATTTCCTTCGTGGAAAAGTAATAGGTCTATATCTTGAGATACTTTAGAAGTTATATTTTTTTTTAAATACAAGTTTCTCTTAATCAGATTTCGGTATTCATGTTTATTTTCATACCCTCTTACAAGCGCAGCTAATACAATCCTCATTTCAAATTTAATTTTAACATTAATAATTGTCTAAAAGACTTCGTTTAAATTTTAGAACTAGCAACTCTAGTCTTGTTAAAATAAAAATAGTAAAAGTAAAGAGTAATAATGTATACGAATTTCACAATTGTAATACCTACATACAATTCTTCTACATACGTAGACGAATTACTATCAAGTACTTTAGATTTGATACACTTAAATGAGGTTATTATTGTTGATGATAAATCTACACCAGTAGAGTTTAATGAGCTTATAGCTGTTGCAGGTAAAGAGAAATACAAGAATCTTAATATAAAAATTAGTCAAAATGAAGTTAACCTTGGTGGATTCAGAAACAAGAGAAAAGGCGTTTCCTTATCAACAAATGAGGTCATTTATCAGGTTGATTCAGATAATGTTCTTACAAAAAAAACTATCAAATTCTTGAACAACATCAAAAATATAAATATGGTAAAAAAAGGTGAAATATACTTCCCATCTAAAATTAATTTATTCAGAAAATTTAAAATAATTGAAAATGTACTATTTTTCAGAGTAAATGATGTACTCTTTACAAAATCAAATCAGACATTAGATATAGTTGATGTTAATAATGTACTTGAAGACGACTTTAGCAAAAAATTTAAAGACAGAACTTTAAAGTCAATTTTAAATATTGGAAACCCAATGTTTTTAAAAACAGACTATATGAACTTTACCGAAGACAGTAAAGATGAAAGCTTAGATAATTTAGTCGCATGTTCAATAGCATTATCTTACTTCTATCTTAAAAGTGGAGGAAAAATTGTATTTAATAAGAATATAAATCACTTCCACAGAATGAGGTCTGATAGTGCGTGGGAAGAGGGGGGTGAACAATCTAAAATTTCTGACTTATATTTTTTAGATAAAATTAAAAGTTCAACTGATACCAAGGTAAAAAGGAAGCAGAAAATACACTTTATAACTTATGGAACGAATGATTTTAGAGTAGCTAAATCACATCTAGTTAGCTTAGCTAAAACATCTGGTTTTTTTGATGAAGTGCATAACTGTAGCCAAAAATCTCTACCTCGTGAATTTAAGCATAAATATAAACAAATACTAGAACACAAACGCGGAGGTGGATATTGGATATGGAAACATGAGATAATTAATAAACTTTTGAGCGAAATTCATGATAATGACATTGTTGTTTATTGTGATGCCGGATCTTCTTTAAATTATTTTGCAAAGGATAGATTTTATGATTATTTAAATATGTTAAATGATTCAGAGTACGGAAATTTCAGAATTGAATGCGAGCCAATGCATAAAGAATATAAATGGACAACCAAACAACTTTTTGAATATTTCAATGTTGGATCAGAGTCAAGTATTTATGAGTCTACCCAACTTGAAGCCACACAAATGGTTTTTAAAAAATCTGAGCACACACGAAATTTATTTGAAGAGTATCGTAATGTTTTACAATACGACCAGAAGTTAATTACCGATCACTACAATGATACTGATCAACATGATGGCTTTATTGAAAATAGACATGATCAAAGTATTTTTAGCCTTTTATCAAAAACACATGGTGGAGTTATTGTTAATAACGAAACTCACTTTTTACAGGGACTGGACCAGCAAACTGACTATCCGTTCCTTGCTGTGCGAAGACATGGACATGGTGTTCTTGATACAATTAAATTTACACTAAATTATAAAAATATTAAAGAAACCCCAGTTTATTTTTCTAAATGACATACTTCCAATCAACAGCACTAGGAAATTAATATTGAGAAGTTCAGTAAAGTACTTTGAAACTCCCATCTTACTTTTGACTTACAATAAAGTTGATACAACAAAGGCTGTTCTGAATCAGATATTAAAACAAAACCCCAAATATTTAATCATCTCATCTGATGGGCCAAAAACACCAGAATCTTATCAGCATGTTCATGCACTGAGAGATTATTTTGACAAAAAAATTAAATTTCCGTTCACTAAAATATATTCAGATACCAATAGAGGTTGCAAGGAAGGTGTTGAGCACGCAATCACAGAGGCTTTTAAGATATACGAAGAATTGATCATACTTGAGGATGACACCCTTCCTTCGGCAAAGTTTTTCACTTTTTCAGCATCTCTACTGAATCGATATAGAGATGAAGAAGAGGTAAATTTAATATCTGGATATAATTATTTATCAAGAGCAAAAATCTCAGATCCTTTCTTTTTTTCCAAGTATACAAACATTTGGGGATGGGCCACCTGGAAAAACAGATGGGAGTCTAGAACAACTTTAAACAGTAAAAATTTAAATAAATTTATAAATAATAATGAAAAAAGTATATTTTTTAATAAGTTAGAAGAAAACCATTTTCTTCAACACTTTTCTGATGTTGTAGAAGGAAAGCTTGATAGCTGGGCCTTCGGATTAACATTTTCAAATCTAAACAATAAAAAAGTTTCAATTGTACCTAAATACAACCTTGTAAAGAATTTGGGATTAGGTCACAAAGAAGCAACACACACCAAAAATCGAACAAGTTTTAGGATAGTTACTCCAAATCTCAGATTTAACTTATTTCAATCCATCAACCTTCCTTTACTGCCAGTACTTCCTAATAATGTAGAAGATGAAAAATATTTTTTGAAAGTCATATCAAAACAAACTATCTATAACAAATTGACTTATAAAATTTTTAAGATTCTCAGAATTACTTAATATGTGCTTTATATTAAATACTTGTAGTAATACGATAGTATTTTTTATAGATGATCTGAGAATATTTCTATGAAAGATACACTAATTATTTTCAAACGTAAGAATACTCTTTTTTAAGCACAAATTTTCCGACTAATCTTTTCAATTTATCAATTAATGTAAAGTTCTTGAATAATTCAGATTCAATATTTTTTTTATATATTTCTGACTTAAAGAATAAACTATTTTCAACTTTACCCTCAGTATTCAATTTTTGTAACGACTTTAACTCTTCAGGAGAGCAAGCAAGATCACTTATATTTGGACTAATATCTACAAGATTCGGGTACAAATCTTTACGTATATATATTGAGTTATGAGTATCGCAAATAAGTTCATAACCTTTAGAAATTGCTAACTTGTAAATTGAATAGAAAGAGGACCCATAACGCTCATCGATTTTCTCGAAATATACATCCTCATTCATAGTGTGCTCTATAACAACTATCTTTGGGGTTAATTCTAATTCTTGAAAAATTTGATAATCAAAGGAATCAACATCAATAACAATTAACGCAAAATTATCATGGCTAATTGAGGGGATATTTTTTTTGATTATTTCATTTATGTTATTTGAATTTGAATTTATTTGAACTTTATTATTACTAACAATTATGTTTTTATTCTTCTTTCTTATTCTTTTAAGTAATTTAAATCTTAACTTATCAGGCTCAACCAGTAGTGCCGTGTAGTTAAAATTTCTTCTCCAGATATTGTAAATGTTACTTAAGTAGACACCATTCCATGCACCTATGTCGACTAGATATCCATTATCAATATTTAAATCATCCAAAATTTCCACTAAAATACCGTCTTCGCCGTTTTGGCTAAAAATATTCTTTGCATAATTTCGATACATTTTATTCATGCAATTACTTTACTGCCTTTTTCAATCAATTAATTCAGGAACATAATTAAATCGCATTTGAAAAACTATTATTTGTAACCATCTGAATTGCAAATATCAGAACTAAAATTTTTAACACACGAACTAATTTGAAATTCATAATTTTCATTTTTACGAGACTCTAAAAGTGAATTAAATTGACTTATTATTAAAAAAGCAATTACGATGTAGCTTGATAATTCTTTATTAGATTTTTTAAAAAAGAAACTAGAAATAGTAAATAAGAACAAAGCAAATAATAAATTTGAACTCATAAAAAAAGATACTAAAAAAACTAATGCTATTTTACTTAATTTGTCTAACTCTGAATAATAAAATGTTAAAAAAATTAAGGCAACAACAATTGTAATGTATGTAAAATCTTGAGAGTAAATTACAGATTTTTTTGGATTTAATATCCAAAAATATAAATATATTGAAAAATAAGAAAAAAACAGATTCAGGTTTAGCCTTCTATCTAATGGATTTTTTTTAAGTAATACAAAACTTAAAACAAGCGGGCTTAACAAAACCCTCATTAGAACAGATATATTCCAAGTTGATACTTCAGAGGAACTAAAATTATCTATTATATTTTTATACGAAAAGTTCAAACTTCCAAATTTATCTTTTTGTTCAAAATACGACAGGTAAAAATCAGACATATAAACTAAAATGCTGGATTCGTAAAACAAACCCACAAGCATTAACCAAATAAATAACGGTATAGAAAAATACAAACTATCTTTAATAATTTTGCTAGAAATCTTTTCAAAAATTATTACTGAAATATAAAAACCAATAAAACCTATAACAAAGATAAATTTTCCAAAAAATATAGAAAATCCCATCATCATCAGAGAATTCTTCCTATAAAAGGGGAATAGAAATATTGAATTAAAAAAAATTATTGATGAAAGCATTTCCCCTAGTGAGTAAAGAGTGCCATACCACCAAGGAACAGATGTAATCGCAAAGCTACAAACTAAAATAAGCTTTAAAAGATTAAATTTATAGACTTTTGATAAAAAATAACAGTAAATTATCTGGACTATATATATGT
>Ga0075476_10000555_pt1 | contig 16623 bp, 15 predicted proteins | sample DEB08_DNA_5_FD_76339 | JGI IMG/M metagenome (GOLD analysis project Ga0075476, IMG submission 76339) | Aqueous microbial communities from the Delaware River and Bay under freshwater to marine salinity gradient to study organic matter... | ecosystem: Environmental > Aquatic > Marine > Coastal ...
TTTATATGGGAAACTATTTAAATTTGCACCATTTTAGATGCGCCAAAAAATTCTCTCCAGCGCGGCCTCTCCCACCATTTCTATTAACTTACAATTGTATCTACAATTGTAAACTACAAATCTAGTAACTTACAATTGTAGATACAATTGTAAACTACAAATCCTCCACATTTTCACCTCTTTGAGACGCAAATTACTCCAATTCCTCTTTTTTCTGCGACTTCCATCGAGCTAAGTTTTTGCGGTTTTGTGCGCATGCTGTCTATCAACCATCTCTCTCCGTTCACGATTCGGATACATTTTGTATGTCCGCGATCATAAATTATATATCCCATAGTGCTATTATTAAAGTGCTTTATTTTTTTACGTGAATAAAAATCAAAATGCTCCATTTTTACAGATATTCCCTTCTTTTTCAATATATATCCAAATATATTATCTATATCTCCATTATTATAAAATAAATGCCCTCTTCTTGATGACCCTGCCAAAAAGTTATTTTTTTTATCATATTCATCACAAAGTTTATCAAATTCGGCAAAACTAATTAATTCTCTTCCCATTAAATTATTAATTGCGTGACATCTACAGTAAGATCCTATTTGTTTTTGATGAAACATTATTACTTATTATGGTCACATATTTTATTTTTTACCAAAATAAAGAGTTAAAATTAGCAATCAAACCAATTCCAGTAAGGGAAAAAATATTTTCTCAGCCATTTTTAATTCATTAAGTTTTAGAACTGCCCTTTGGGCATGTGGCGTAGCCACAGTTCTAAAACTTAATCTTCTTTTTTCCATACATATCTGTCTGTTTTTTCGGCGATTGGAACTGTGGGTCCCCAACATGGATGGTGATAATCATACATCGTTTTTTTATAAATAAATCCACATTTTTTGTAACATCGTATAGCAATTTCATTTTCTGGATCAACATCAAGTATTAGGTCTTTTTTTTCAGTTTTGGCATGTTCTAACATTTTTAATCCATATCCTCTATTTCTCTTATTTTCCATAACATGCAGATTATATAAATAATTTTCACTAATTGAATAACTCCCTATAAAATCCATATCAACTTTTCTATAAAAAAAAACTGCAAAATGATTGGGTTCTTTTATGTATGATTTTATCACCTCCATTTTTATTTTCTAGCTATAATTTAAAATGAAATATTCCGTCAATAATTGGCATCACTCTCGGCCTAAAAAATATTTTCCTCGATGTTTAGAACTTTTTGGTAAACCCACGTTTGTGGCAAATGTTCGTCATGGATATGCTTTATGGAAAACAAAAGGTCTCTTTACTCAACATATTCTTATTGATGAAGATGTTAAACACTGTGTTCCGCGCCCTCACCATGATTATTTCTATAGCAGCGTAAAATTTTATATTCCCCCCAAAAAGGTTTGCGATGTTCTCAAAATTAGTGGTTCTATCAATTATGATGGACTAAAAAAAGAACTTACCGCAAGATGTGGTGGAATAGGAGCTAATTATGCAACCCTCTATCTTGGCATGTTAGTCGCCAGCGGAAAACTTTCTCTCTCGCAAGTCAAATCTAAAGATATGTATCCTAGAATGATTCGTGGTGAAATTATTCCTCATAAAGAGATGGCAAAGAAGATGATGAAACTAAAGAGAGAAAATAATAAAAAGTATTCTAAAGAACTTGGACTCGAATTTGCAACATATGCTTATGATAAATGCTATACTAAAAAGAAAAAAAGTAAAAAAAATACCACGCGAAAGAAACGCGGTGGAGCTATTATGTTAAATACGCGTTATCAGGCATGCAACCTTATAAAACAAAATTGTTGTCCTCATATGGCACCTGATAAAGCAGGTCATTATAGAGCCACGAATGAAACTAGTGAATTATCTTATAAAGGGAAAACCTATCTTTTAAAAACATGTTGCCAAATGTGTGCTGATGCTATGAAAAAAGAGTTGAAAGAAAACCCTACACAATTTGAAAAAGATTACAAACCTCAAATAAAAGATAGTTATTCGGGCACGGTTCTTCAACTTTCAAATAAAGTGACCAAAACTCCTATCCAGTGGTTACCTCAAAAGTAAGTTAGTTTTTTTAATTGATTTAAAATAAATAGTTATTATACCTATTTATGAGATTTTCAATCAATTTAACTTGGCTTTCAAGTTTAATTTTATCATTTACTGTCATTTCACTTATAATTTTTATGGTTGCGGGATTTATCTGTTTTAAGTTTTTGAAGTTTCATTACATTTCTAGCAATAATTCAATTTCAGATTATGATACACAAGCAAATGATTTATTAGAAAAATATGGTGACGATCCAATTCAAAGCATTACTGTTGTTAAAAAGCAGATTACACTTCCTACAATTATACTTATTATGATTGCTGAATTTCCTTCATTCTCTCCCAATAACTTTTCGAATCTCCTTAAGATGTATCATACAGGATTGATATTTCATATAAAATCAAATAATAAATATGATCATCATATTTATATTGAAAAAAGTAATAAAGTCGCTATCTCAAAAAATTATTACGTCGGATCAAATGATAAGTTGTTAACTCTACCAATTACCCAAAAAAATCATGATTTTACTCTTAATAAAATGCTTTCTAAAACAAAAGATTCTATGGGAGAGATAAATTTTTTCAATTGGAATAACTTTTATACTAACAACTGCCAAACATTTATTATAAATATGTTAACTTGCAATAAATTAATTGATTCAACAATCAAAAAATTTATCAAGGATGATTTTCAAATTCAATTTAATGATTTTACACAATTTCTTTTTAATCAAGCTATCTATATTTATTCATTTATTACTAATTCATAACACTCTTTAATTGTCTTTCTTTCATGAACATCGTTTTCTAGTAAATAATTTATTATCTGATATAATTTCTGTTTAGAATTTTTGGTCCACCATGGAAAACAACCAGGTATTCCATAAGTTTCATATACATGCCTTACAAAATAAAGGACTCTTCCAAAACTATAACTATCAATTTTATATACTAATTTTGGGTCTTTATTCATAGGAATCACTCCTTTAACAGGAGTCATATCATTTGCATTAGTAAACGGTAACCATTCTGTAGTTCTATCAAATTTAAAATTTTTTGGAAAATATCCAGGTGTTCCACTTGGATCTTTAATATAATCCGTAAAAGGTTCCGCTGAAGTAAATCCAAAATCTATTAACTTAAATGTTCTCTTCTTTGTATTCATAACAATATTTTCGGGTTTCACGTCCAAATGACAAAGTTTATGTTGATGGAGATATATTAGGGCCTCCATCACTTCTTTAGCAAAGATATAAATATCTCTATAATTTCTCCATATTGGATAAATTGTTCCGTCAATCATATCGGAAAGTGTTTCTTGAATATCCTTATCTCCGGCATAATTAACAAAGCAAACCTCCAAATCTTCATGAAATATAGTCATTTTATAATCAAGTGTGATTTGCCTAACATGTTTATAAAATTTATGACTTGGACTTATTAAGTAAGACAACTCATCAGGAATGGAATAGTATTTTTTATAATTTTTAATTTCTCTTATTCTTTCTAACCATTTAAACTCATCATGTCTAGCATCTCTTCGCGTTACTTTGATCAATTCATCAGAATTAATGTCAAAATAACCTTTATAGTAATGTTTTCCTATTAAAACCGAATTTCCTCCTGTTTTAAGAATAAAATCACTCATTTTTGGGTCGAGATTACTGATAAAATATTAAGTTTATTTTTTAATCAATTTCTTTTCTCTCTTAATTATAGTTAATTATCCTAAATGTCTAAAACACGTCGCACCCATCCAAAATGGACCACGCTTTCTAAAACACGTAAAAACAGAAAGATTACTTCAACATCATTAAAGCCTGCCATCAAAGAATTTAAGGAAATGCTTCTTGAATATCCCGTTGAACGCCTTTATATGGAACGTATGATTTCTTCTATTCCAAAACTTACTGCCAAACAATTAGCTGAAGGACGCCCACCCAAAGATGTTGACACACTTCTTAATCATCTTAATGCGCTTCTTTCAGAAGCTCCTCAATTTAATGAAAAACTAACTGTAGGAACTCCCATTTCTGCTTTACTTTTATGGACTTTAGGAAGTCCATATGGATTTGATGCTTATAGAAGAGTGCGAATTAATAATATGTTTAAGAAAGTGCTCGCTGTCTATAAAGACTTTTTAGATAGTCCTCAATCTCGATATGTATTAAATTCATCTAAAAATGGATGGTTTAGTCCAGCTGCACTTAAAAAAATTGATATGAGTCAATATCAACATGATCCAAAAGCTAAATATTTCGGATTTAAGAGTTGGAATGATTTCTTTACTCGTAAACTTGTTAAAGGAGTTCGCCCAATAAGTGATCCAGATGATAATAAGGTTGTCGTATCAGCATGTGATAGCACAGTTTACCGTATCAGACATAATGTTAAGCGCTTTGCTAAATTTTGGATTAAGTCTCAACCTTACTCACTTCATGATATGCTTGCAGGAGATGAACACTATGTCAATAAATACGTAGGAGGCACAGTTTATCAGGCTTTCCTTAATCCTTTTAACTATCACAGATGGCATTCACCAATTGACGGAACAATTGAAAAGGCATTTGTGCAACCAGGGTATTACTTTGTTCAGTCAGAAGATGTCGGAGAAGACCCTACTATTCAGGATGGATCTGAAGGATTCCTTACAAATATCCAGACTCGAGCCCTTATTTACATTAAGGCTGATCATAAACCACTTGGAACAGTTTGTGTTATGCCCACAGGTATGGTTGAGATATCAAGTTGTAATATTCATCCTCGTATTAAACCGGGTTATAAGGTGAAAAAAGGGGAGGAACTAGGTTACTTTGCTTATGGAGGTTCAACACACTGCCTTTTCTTTGAACCCAACGTTCTTAAAAAACTCATTCCCAAAAAGGATCAGTTTATTAAAATGGGCGAAAAGTTGGCAATTGCTAAGTAAACTAATTTAAACCAATAATTCCTTTGTAAGTTTGTTAAGATTTGTGTCTTTTTCATGAAATTTAACAACAAATGTTCCACATGGATTAGGGCTTAGCTCTCCAAAAACCACCCCTATCTCATCTATATAAAAATCTAATCTCACAAATACATTTTTGAATACTGTTTTTCCAATTCTCTCAGCACTTTCTATAAGTGAATTCCAACCGGAGAGAGAAGGAATGACTGTTTTTTCATCCTTCATTAAGCGATGGTCGTATAAACCTAATCGCTTATTGTGTCTTTTGCAATTTCTGTCTAATAACATAAATGAAGGCTTCCTAGGATCCTCTTGATAATTTCTATTATATACCAAAACATAAGCTACTTTCCCATTAAATAAATAAACTTTGTAATCGTATGGTATCTTATTTAAATTTGGTGCGTTAAAATGTTTTATTCTTTCTTCTATGATTACTTCTTTATTTTTCCAGTTCTCACTTTTATTCAACTTTTCACTATAACTCTTACCTGCACCAGATAAATTTTTAATTATTATATCTTTTCTTACTAATATAGCCTTTGGACATCTATCATAATTTCCTGTATAATATAATTTTGGAACTCGAATTCCCAACTTACTTGCCAACTGTTTACAGTGCAGTTTATTTAAGTAGTTAGAAATTGGGATACCACTATAAAATTTATTTTTATAATATTTATGCCAATTCCGTTTACAATAAGCAAATGGTGATTCCTCAATAGTATATTTTTTATCGTTAAATTGGTTTTTCATATATAATTAAAACAAAAACAACTTTATGAAATAGCTGAATAATAATTAATTATGTAAAAAAAATAAAAATTGATATATATTTCTTATAAAAATTCAAATATATACCAATTAACTGATGCTGTCTTGCTTTTGCGTTTCCAAACCAAAAAAAAATAAGAAAATACCCCTAGAAAACTTGATTAATTATGTTTGCTATACAACTAAGCCTATGATTGGTGCAGATGTTATTGGCTCGTGTGTGGATTTCATAGAGCATCAAGGATGGCATTATAAATATAGATCCGAATTTAGTAAAGATTATAAACTTGACCTTGTGCTTGATATTAAATATTCTATACATGAGCTACTAAATGAAAGTGAAAAAAAGGAAGACTGTGTTGTTTGCACAGAAGAGACATGCGAATCAATAATTTGTTGTAATCAACCAATTTGTAAAAAATGTTTAAACGAGATACAGATTCATACCCCTGATAATTTTAGTTGCCCCATGTGCCGTAAAAATTTAAATACTTATACTGTTACTTATAGATTTACTAAAGAAGAAGTAAAAACTAAATCAGCTTTGTATAATTCCAAATAAAATAAATTAAATAAAGTTAAAATCACGATAACCATGAAGGATTTAATTTGTATTCCATACATAATCGATCCAAAACTCGATATTTATCAGGATATTTTCCCCATACACTAAGATCTTTTTTATTTCCGTAACGGGCTTGATGAAACCACCAAAACCAGTGTCCTCTCGGTGAAGGACTAAGTTCACACAAAACAGGTCCATTCTTATCTATAAAGAAATCCAATCTAACGAAGACATCACCGAAAATTGTTTTTCCTAATTGTGAGGCATTTTGAATAAGCGTTTTCCATACTTGTTCGGATGGTATTGCATCCTCTTTACATTTTATTTTAGGAAATGGACTACCATGATGCCGCGAATCCCCCATTAAATAAGTAACATCTTTCATCGTCTCTGCTTCTAAAAGCAAATGTGTTTCTTTATCCTTCTTTGCCCTCATTCCTTTTTCATCATTTCTATTGATAATTAATACATATTTTGGGCTACCTTTGAATGTATATACCTTATAATCAAATGGGATAGGGTAACGAGAAGATTGTCTAAAATGAGATATGTGTTCCTCTACAATCACTTTCTCTCTCTCCCAACTTTTTTGGAGTTGGCTTGGAGTTTTTGAATTGCATTCGTAAACTTGTCCTTTCCCTTCCAGTTTCTTGATTACAATTTTATTCATAGAGAGAAAGTGAGAGGGACATTTATCCATTTCGCCAGAATAATAGAGTTTAGGTGTTCTTATATTAAGTGAAGAAGCCACTTTTTTAAAATGAATCTTATCTAACATATCAATAAGTGAATGTTCTTGGTAAATTTTATCTTTCCAATACTCTTTCCAGTTTGTAGTTATACGAGAGAAGACAAACGGAGGCATTTTTTCTACTTAACAAATGTTTAGAGTTTAATATGTTATATTTTATTCAAATTAATTCATAAGTATTAATGGTTTCTTATCATTTGACTAATATTAAGTTTAAAAGATTAACAACTAATTATGGCGATGGACGGAAATTAAAAATTACTTATAAATCTGTTCATGGAAAAACGATTAAAGTTATTTTTGAAGATGACAACGATATTTTTATTGATGATATTGGGGAAATTGTTAATGCAGTATATGGTAAAGGGAGCCAGTGGAAAAATGTTACAGACAATTTAACACGTGCTCTTTGTAAAAATCCTACTCCCGATAAAAGAACCTTATTAGTTAACGGATATTCTTATAAATTTATTAAAAAACTCTTTCCTTATTTTGAAAAGAAATACAATTTGCTTTTAGATACATGGTCGGGATCTGCTCGACATAAAAAAGAACTAAGTGAACTTCAGCTCAAACGTTCAGATTTTATATTCTGTGAATGGTCTTTAGGTAATGCAGTATGGTATTCAAAAAACAAACTACCTCATCAGAAACTGGTTATACGCTTACACCGATGGGAAACGAAAACGGATTATTGGAAAAAGATAAAGTGGGATAATGTTGATGCTTTTATTTGCATTTCTCCATACTACGTTGACTTTATGAAGGATAAGATACCATCTTATGTTAATATTCTATATATTCCAAATTATATAGATGCCTCTCTTTTTGAAGTCCAAAAAACAAATGATGCAAAATATAATCTGGGTATGCTTGGCTATACTCCTAAGCTTAAAAATCCAATAAAAGCAATCGAGTTTTTTGATAATTTTAAAAAAACACAGTCAAATGAACATAAATACAGATTGTATTTTAAAGGAGTAAACCCTGCTAAAGATAAAGACATAAAGAAAAAACCGGAAGAGGTTCAGTATTATGAACGATTTTTTAAGCTAGTTAAGGATAGAAATGATATTATAATTGAAAACTTTAGTCATGAGGTAACTAATTGGTTTAGTAAAATAGGTTATATTTTATCCTTTTCAGATATTGAAGGGAGTCATCAAGCAATTGCAGAAGGAATGAGTGCAGGTTGTATACCTTATCTTCGTGGAAATTTTGTAGATACAGGAAGAACAAAAGGGTTATATCCAAATAAGTTTAGTGAAAAAAAAATAATGTTATATAATTTAGATGAAAGTAATAAAATGAGGGAATATTTTAAAGATAACAAAATAGAAACTATTGGATTGGCGATTTGTAATTTATTTGAAAATAATATCGAATCTTAATTAAAATAAAATGCTTATCTTAAAAAAAGTAGATTTTTCAAAACTTATCTATAAAAAGTTAACTCCGGAACATATATTATTAATTGAATATATCAATCAAGATGGAAAAAAAATTAGAAGAAGTTTTAAAAATAATGGAAGTAAAATTCAGATTGACGGAATTAAAAAAATAATTAAAGCACGGGTAGGACGAGATAAAGCATGGAAAGATGTCTTGGATATAGTCGAAAAAAAATGTTATTTGTAGATAATAAATGTATATTAAATCAATTAAAAAATTCTCAGAATGAAGTTCTACAAAAATATTTTAATAAGAATCTTACTCCCAACATCGTCACTTACAGCGACACGGCGAGCGTAAGGGAGTCGACTCTGGCCTCTGCGCCGTCCTCGCCCCACGTGCCAGCCCGCGGCACTAATCCCATAATTCAAAAAAATATAGAATTACCCATAATCAAAAATTTTAATTTTAATATTAGTAATAAAATACTTTTATTTTATTTTGGATTTAATCTTAATTTAACCGGTGGGAACACCGTAATGGCAACTAATTATTTAAATAAGTTAATGGAAAATGATAATAAAATTATATTATTATCGCCTTTTCCAATTAAAAATATCTTTTTACAAAATTTACGCTTTAATAAATATAATATTATTGATTGCAGTAAAGAAAATCACAAAGAACTATTTAAAAAATATGAGAATAAATGCGATTTAATATTTATTCGACAACTTAAAAACATTAATTCGCTAAAAGATGAAACTTATTTAAAAAAAACAATTATTTACGAAGTTGGTGCAGAATTAGATAACATTAAAGAACTTAATAATAAATTCCACAGTATAATAACTCAAAGCGAAAAGCTAAAAATAGCAATTGAAAATAGTGGGGTTAATTCTACTAAAATTAAAATAATAGAACCATTTGTCTATAAATATGATTTTGATTTACCAAAAAGAAATGATAATGAAATTCGTTTAATTTATTGTGGAACGATTCGAGATGAAGAAAATATATTAGAGATTATAGAGGAATTTGAAAAAATCCACAAAGAAAGACCAGAAGTAGTTTTAAAAATAGTATATGGTAAAATTTATGGTGATACTAATTTTACTACAAAAATTAGAGACATTATTAATAAAGGTGTGGATGGAATAACTTTTAAACATAATTTGAGTCATCGTGATGCATGTTATGAAATTGCTACAAGTGATATTGGCATATGTTGGAGAAAAAATGGTTGGGGAGATAATGGTGAAATAAGTACAAAGGTAAAAGAATATGAAATGTATGGGGTATGTATATGTAACATATTAAAGGAATTACATTTTTGCACGGATCTAAAAGAAACTCCTAAGATTACTATACTAATATTAAACACAAATAGTAATATTTTAATACAAACTATATTAAATCTGGATTACAATAAAAGTTTTACTATATATGATTATAAGCAATACAACAAAAATGTAGTATATGATTTTGTTATAAATATTGGAAAAATAAAACCAAATTTTACAAACTATCGATTTTTAATAAGAGATATAGATTCAATTGAATATTTAAAGTATATTTGTAAGTCATATCGATTAAATTATTTATTCAATAACTTAAGAATTATGACAAAAAAAGATGGTGGATGTGTGGCGAATGAATTACAACAACTTCATTTTTTGACATATTTTTTCTCAGTTTTCTATAATAGCATTTATATTAATGATATAATTAATTCAGAAGGTACCATAGATTATAAATCATTTTTTCAAAGAGAAAATATTATTGACTTATTTATGCCAAAATATAAAAACTCAAATTTCTTCAAAACCAATGGATTAATGAATATTTACAGATGTTTTACTAGAAAGGAATTTGTAGATTTATTTAAAAAATTAAATAATCCAAAAATATTTGGACATCAATATATTAAAAATGATCCTTCCATTTGGAATAATTATACTATTGGACCGCAAAATATTATAATGGAAAAGTTGATGTTAACGAATGAAATAAAGAATATAGCTAACGATGGAACTTTATTTTATGAGGAATGTGATATAATACCGAAGACTACGTTTGTACGCGGAACATTTATAAATAATACATTTATTGATACAGTCACTACTGAAAAAATAAATATAAAAAAGGAATTAGATACCGATTTTATTATATGTATTATCGGAACAATTTATGAATACACAGAACCTATTTCAATTTTGAAAATAATTGATAATTTACGTATCTCACTTAATAAAAATATAAAACTCTTGATACTCTCTTCTACCATAAAGAAATTAATAGATAAACTAATGATGAAATATTCATGGATCCATAATAAATATTATGAAAATGAATCCGACTATATAACATGTTTAAAACAATGTGATTTGGTAATAAATACTTGGAAACAAGATTCATGCTTATATAGTAGTAGTAATAAAGTTACAAATTGTATAGCATACAGGGTTCCTATTTTGTTACCTAGAACTCCTAGTTATGAAAATATTATAGGATCTGATTATAAATTTTTTTTCAAATATGATATAATAGATAATGATTATTCTATTGAATCTCAAATACAAATAAAAGATTTAATAACAAATTTTATACAAGGTAAAATTAATTATGAATACTTTTTACATTATTATCAAAAACAAACTGTAAAATTTAATACACAAAATTTAAAACTATGGTACACTCAATTGAACACGTATCCTTATAATGGTAAAAAAATATTGATAATCCAAAATAATGTTAAATTAGGAGGTGCACAAAAATATGGATTAGATATAGCTAGGTGCTTTAAATATTCTAAAATACATTTTTTATTTACTGACTTAAAATTTGTTCCTGAAAATGACTTTATGTATAAGTATAAATATTATAATGATTTAAATAGCGATGAATATTATGAAATGATAATAATGAATAATTATCCTATGATACAACAAGATAAATTATTAGAGCAATGTAAATTATTACGAAAAATGACTAGTTCATTAAATGTTATAGTTCATACTGAATATAATAATTTTGCAATGAGTGTTCCTTATATAGAGAATTACATAGATAATATAGTTGTTGTTTCTAATTTTTTAAGAAGAAAAATGATTAAATCTGGTGTTTCTGATAATAAATTAAAGGTAATATATCCATTTACAGAAACATCTGTTTTATTAAAAAAAAATAAATGTGAACACACTAGATTAGTATACTATGGTAGAATGATTCCAAATAAAGGAGTCAAACTATTGGTACAATATTGGGAAAAGATTTACAAACAACTTCCAAAATGCAAATTATATTTAATAGGTGATTCAACTGAATCTGAAAAAAAATATTATGATAGTATTATATCTTATATAAAGTCAGATGAATCTTTATACAATTCAATCGTAATTGATCGAAGGAATATAACCTCTGAATTAGATAAACAACAAATTATAAAGAATACTGATATATATATATCATTAGGATTTACAGAAGGTTTGCCTTATACAATTAGTGAATTTATATATCATAATATACCTTGTATATCAATTAAACATGCTGGACTCGCCGAAATAATTGTTGAAAACATTAATGGTCTTTTACTTAATTTCAAAGGTGTATATTTTGAAAATTTAAATGAACGTAAAACTTATGGAAATAAACTAAATGAAAATCTATATGAAACTTATTATGATGAAAATTTTAAAGAATTTAATCGTATAATTGAGTTTATAAATAGTTTCAAATTTAATACAATATATAATAACCAAATAAAACCAATGTTTCATTTAGATGAATTTATTTATAAATTTTGTAATATTAATAAAGCTACTAATAAATATGTTCTGCATATTTGTAAAAAAAATGATTATTATTTTAAAGACAATCTGATTCATATTTACATTAATATGTCAGATATTACCCCTGTGAATATACATAAACTAATTACAAATGCTAAATGTATTTACATACAAGAGGAATATTATGAAAACATAAAACCGTTTTTAAATTTAAATAATATAGTATCTTTTTATAAATAGAATTGATAATAAATATTTAATCTAAATAAATTTATAATAATTATATGTGTAAAATTATAACTAACCAATTAAATCCCGTTGCTTTTCGTTCAATCATTTTTAATTCATACTTAAAATTACTAAAAATTCGTTTAACTTTAGCAATATCAAATGATTGTTTATGACCATATGTGCCATTTTGGTCATATAAAGGGTATTTCTCCTCAAAAGGGACGGTAATGATACAATACTTATTTGTTATAACTTTTATTAATTTTAATACATGGTTAAAATCACTCTTGTTTAAGTGTTCCATAATTTCACTTAATATTACAACATCATATTTATTGTTAGTGCTTATTTTGTATAAATCACAAATCATATAATTAATTCTTTCATCTTCTACATTAACAAAATTTTTAAATCTTATGATATCAACAGTATCTAGTTTTAAAAAAGTATTATTTTCTTTACATAATAAATATTCTAGATAGTTTGTGCCTGTTCCTATATTTAATATAGTTTTAGCATCTTTTTCAATTAATTTAAATAAACAGTTAAATCTGTAGCAATTGTATTCTTTTAATACATTCTGGATATTAGGCGCTACTTTATAAAAATACTTTATTAATTTTTGTTCAGGAACAATAAATTTTACATCAACTTTTTTATTTAAATCTATTCTGATATTAAATAGTTTTTCATAAATTTTAATACTACTTCTCCCATCCCATAAATCCATAGAACCTTTACACTCTTTCAATTCTATTTCACTAATTTTATTGATTAGCTTATTTGTTCCATGGTTTTCAATAAATGTACTTGGACGTTCTGTATTTTCACGTAATGTAAAACAAGGAATATCTAATGATGTACTTTCTTCTTGTATTCCACCACTATCTGTGACTACATATTTACAATTTGCCATTAAACATGTAAATTCTAAATAGCCCAACGGATCTTGTAGAATAATATTCTTATTATTTTTTACTTTTTTCAAATAACCTAATTTTTCTAAATTATTTTTGGTTCTCGGATGAATAGGATATACTAATTTTTCTGTTTTACTTAATTTTTCAAAATCATCAAAAATTTCTTTAAGTTTATCCATATTATCTACATTACTAGGTCTATGTAAGGTAATCAAAACATATTCTTTTGATTTCACTCGCAGTGTTTCATTATACTTAGTGGCTAATGCTTGTTGCAAATACTTCTTTTGAGTGTCAATCATGGTATTTCCAACTAGGAAAACATTATCCGTTATTCCGTCTTTCTTCAAATTATCAACTCCACTATGTTCTGTTACAAAATAATAATTAGTTATATGGTCTGTTAATATACGATTCACCTCCTCTGGCATTGCCATATCTCCACTTCGTAACCCACTTTCTACATGAGCTAATTCTATGTTTAATTTTTTAGCCGCTAGACCAGCCGCTAATGTGCTTGTGACATCACCAAACACTATCACTAAATCTGGAATCAATAAATCAAACTCAATTAGCAACTTGTCTCTAATTTCTCCCAATTGACCTAAATCTTCAGTATAATTAATTAACTCTTCAATTGCATTATCCTTGTTAGCCAAAAAATCTGTATTATTCTCATATAAACGTTTATCATAATCTCCAGCCTTCGTTTTTTTTTCTAAACTTAAATGAATATCCGGTCTTGGAAATTTTAACTGCTCAAAAAATACTTTACTCATCTTTTCATCGAAATGTTGGCCTGTATGAATCAATGTCAACTTAAAATCATCTTTTAATGCTTCATAAACAGGAAACGCCTTCATGAAATTGGGTCTTGCCCCAATAATAATAACTATAGATTTCATAATATCTATCTATAGTTATTATGATAAATTTATTTTTTAATATAAACTTGTTTCTTTATCCAATTTTGTAATCTCATTCGTTCTATCCTTTCTCAATTCATTTCTTTCTTCTATAACAGCACTTAGAACCTTCTTTTTAGTGCTGTTTTTTTCCATGTATTTACACAACGCATTCGTATCTTTTGGGAAACAGGCTCCTCCATAACCCAGTTGACCATCAGGACCTGGCACATCCGTATGCATCGCATTTATCCAATTGTTTTTTAACATCATCTCCTTTATTTTTTCAAAATTAGAACCATTTTTTTTGCATAACATATAATATTCATTAAATAACATCACCTTTGATGCATAAAAACTATTGCAAAATATCTTCATACTCTCACTCTCGAGTGAAGTGCAGTGACTTATTGATGCGTTTGGATATAAACGAGTGTATAAACTTTCTAAACATGTCATATCATTTGTGGTGCAATTCTTTCCTTTGCCTAAAACAATATGATCTTGGTTATGGAAATCCTCATACGCCGTGCGCGCCGTTAAAAACTCAGGATTATGAGCTAAATGTAGGTCATATTTAGCCGACAATTTATCCGTCGTTTCAGGTTCCACTGTTGACTTAATTACTACGACTCCCGTATAGTGATGTTTTTCTAAATACTCGCATACCTCATGAATTGCCGATTTATCGTATTCTCGTTTTTCGTGTGAGTAAAGGGTTGGTAAACATAAAAAAATCATATCCACTTGGAGTAGGTGTTGTATTAAACCTATGCCACCATCCTTAAACTTATCATAAACAACACAATCTTGTCCCTTTTCCGTAAAACTTCTATACATCGCTCCACCGACAAAACCTAATCCTGCTATTCCTACCGACATGATATATTTATATACAAAGACATTAAATTCATATATTTTCTCCATCTGCCAAAAAATAAACATCTAGAGCTTTTCCTAATTTTGAGAGAATACCTTGTGAAATCCCCTCGGGTGCTTTGATATTACTACATAACGGCAACGTTGACGTTGGCGTTCTAAAGCTTTTCAGAATAGCCTCTTGATCCATATCTCCAAATTGTAATGTCTTTAAAGGGAATTCTAAACGATATCCCATTCCCTTTATAAAATCTATCATAGTTTCCTCATTCACTTTCTGTTTTTCCAATTTTTTTAATACACTTGCAACTAATTCCTTATTTGCTTGTTTTTTCTCAGGCCTTGCCTGCTTTTCTAATGTTTTGGCATAGGAATCAACCATGCTTCGCGTGGTAACATGCATAAGAATTGCATCGCTATACATTCCTTCATCTATTTCATGTTTCCTAAATCCTCTTTCATCTCCCCAAAGCGTCCATGTTTGCTTATCATCGGGTTGTTTATCTATTCTAATACGTTCAACCTTACCATTATACCCTATAACCTGTTCTTTGGGTCCTCGTATTTGAGTGCTATGAATGCATATCGTATGAATATGTTTGGTCTTTACCATCGTTTTATACCAAACCTCTTTCCTTGCACCCAATCGCCCTAAAAACTTTTTTCTATTTATAAAGATATCTTTAATGCTTTCGTCCGTTATCGAAAACTTATGTGACCAAACCCATGGAAACTGAATTGTATTCAATTTGTTATCTTTCTCTTGATATTCCATAATCAACTCTTTAATGTTTAAAAACCGTTTGTGTAAAATCAAAAACTCATCTAAATCTGTAACAAATACCCAATCGTATTTCTCTCTATCAATCAAACTCTTATGATGATCATAAAGTGAATTTCCAATATTATACACCTTCTTAATCTTGACAAAGTCTTGAAATTTCTCCGGCACCACATAATTATCGAATTTCTGCGTATTATTATACAACACGTAAATCATATCAAAACCCAGATTTATATAATGTTCAAAAAAAGCGTTAAGAAAATGCGATTCATGAACACATCTTACATAGACACAAGCCTTTGTCATTTTTATTCTATTCTTCTTAAACACATCCTATATGTTAATAATTCCTTTTTTACTTACTTATTTACTTTTAGACAAAGCAATTAATGCATAAGCCGCTTCTATCATTTTTTCCCTATCTTTTTCTGGAACATTCTCTCTATCCATAAATTTCGAAAGTGATCGAGTAATCGGAATCATGAAATTAAAAACTGAATTTTCTATTTTCCATTTTACCTTTTCAATTTTATTTTTGACCCTCTCTCGATCTACATTTTGTAGAAAAATATTGTCCAAATTATAGACAAAAATTATCCGCTTTGGACAATATTT
>Ga0075476_10000559_pt1 | contig 16602 bp, 15 predicted proteins | sample DEB08_DNA_5_FD_76339 | JGI IMG/M metagenome (GOLD analysis project Ga0075476, IMG submission 76339) | Aqueous microbial communities from the Delaware River and Bay under freshwater to marine salinity gradient to study organic matter... | ecosystem: Environmental > Aquatic > Marine > Coastal ...
GCGGCGAGGTGAATAATCACATCGGGCTGCAACGTCGAGAGCGTTTTTGTAATGGAGTGGTAATCACGAGCGTCCACTACGTGTAGCCCCACCCTGTTTGCACGAAGTAGGGCGAGACGTTCTTCGATAAAAGCGATATAACGCTCGGAATGCTCGTTTTCAGCATACCCACTTGAGTAATACCCGAGATTGTTTACTTGAAGACCGTCAATGACATGAGGCTCAGCTCCGATTCGTTGAAGATAGAGGGCAAGGTTATGGCCAATAAATCCCGCGCCACCAACTATGGCAACTCTCTTGCCGATAAGGTTTGGGAAGTCGTTACTGCTCATGAGAACTCCTAGGCCGTATGAATCAACTTTCCACAAGGCCGCAACTGTAGAACGAGGCTTTGCGCCCCACCGCCCTACAATAGTAGGGGTAGTTGCGTCCCTTACGGCGATACCTGTGACTACTGTCTGGGCCGGCACATTCCGGAGGAGAATCGTGGTAATAGGTTTAGTTCAGGCCCGTACCTCGTCATCCAGGTTTCCCGGGAAGATGCTCAGGAAATTCGGTGGAACCACGGTGTTGGGCTCTGTCATCAGCAGGGTCAGGGAGTCGACAACTCTTGATGACATAGTTATGTTGACCTCAACCGATGAGTCAGATGACGAGTTGGTTATTGAAGCCAAGTCGTTGCGGGTGAAAGTCCACCGAGGCCCATTAGAGAATGTTTCAAGTCGGTTTTATGGTTTCTTAACTACGGAAAATATCGAAGCTTTTGTGAGAATCAATGGCGATAGCCCACTAATCGACCCGGAGCTAATTGACCTGGGGGTTGAGCTGTTTGGGCAAACTGGCGCCGATCTCACAACAAATGTTTTGACTCGGACCTTTCCTGCCGGCCAATCCGTTGAGGTGCTGAAGACTTCTGCGTTTGTCCAAGCTTTCCCCAAATTTACCGAGAAGCCGCACTTCGAGCATGTGACGGCATTTTTTTATGAGAACTCTGACCGGTATGTAATAACAAGCTTTGAGTCTGAAGAGGACTTTTCGGATGTCCGGTTATGTATTGATTATCAGCACGATTATGAGGCGCTTACCAAAATTCGAGAGAATTATCCCTCGGAACTGAAATGGGAGAGCTTGTCATCCTATTGGCGCAGTGAAATCTCGAGAGGGAAAGCTTGAGTAGCGAAGAACTAGGAGTCGGCATCATTGGGCTCGGTATCGGGAAAAGACATCTGGAAACTGTGGAGGCTTCTGATGTCGCGCACGTAGCCGCAATTTGTGATCTTGATTCAGAAAAACTGAAGGAAGTGGGCAGGTTGGTCCCCAAGTCCTTGCAGACCACAAACGACAGCGAGCTAATACACGATTCGAGCGTCGACGTTGTGGTGGTTGCGAGTTACGACGCTTCACATGGTGCACAGGTTCTCCAGGCCTTGAAGGCGAAGAAGAGGGTATTTGTGGAGAAACCTCTTTGCACGACTGAGGATGAGTTCGAGGCTATTACCCTTGAACTCCGCGGAGGCCCCAAGAACCGACTCTCCACCAACATGCCCCTTCGCGCGAGAGGTAATTTCATCGAACTGAAGAACCGTGTGTCGTCAGGCTTTTTCGGCGATCTTTACCTCATTGAGGCCGACTATATGTACGGGCGAATAAACAAACTTACGGATGGATGGCGGGGCCAAGACTCTGATTATTCGGTCACACTTGGGGGAGGCATTCACATGATAGACCTTGTCTTGTGGCTTACTGGTTCTCGTGTCACGGACGTTTCTGCTTTTGGTACCTCGATTGCAACCAGGAAAAAATTACAGTTCGGTAATCACGACACTGAAATCGTTAATCTCAGGCTGGAAAACGGCGCTCTTGCTCGAGTCGCATCGAACTTTCCAGTAGTTTCACGCCACCACCATCGAGTGGCATTGTTCGGGACTGAAAGGTCTTATCTTCACGATGCGCTGGGGGAAACTTATAGCGAAAGGGGTGAACAGGAGATTCGGAATGTGCGAATGCCTAGTCGCCAAGGCAATGAACATCCTGACGATAGTTTGGCAACATTCTTGAATTCAATTGTTGACGAGGCTCAGGCGCTCGTCTCGACCTTCGACACATTATTGGCGGCTCAAATTGGCCTGAAGATAAAGCGATCAGTTGCCTTCAATACAATTGAGAGTGTTCCCCCTCTCAGCGATTGGTCTTCGTTATAGCGACCACTCGGGAGCAGACTCTAGCGCGGCAACTTCGTTGATTTCTTCCCCCTCGAATCGCGCCCACGTATGAGGCAGCGGGCAGACGGGTATACTTGTGCTATTAGGCCATCAATCAATCCCTTGCCTATTGCTGACTCTCACGGGCAACCGCTCGGACGGCCATTTCTTGATTTTGAACACGGAGAAACATGAGTCAGCCGGTGGCTTGTCGCCAGAGTCATCCAGACAGGTAGAACTTTGCGAGCTGATCAGGCGAAAACAGTTTGGCGTTAGAGTTGGGATATGCGGAGCGGAGACATGAGCAATGGGGAGACCATCATTCACTTTCGTCCGTTTGCAGCCGTGGTTGCCCATGCTCAGCTGGAAGCAGATTTGGCAAACCTCCTTTCCACGCAGTACACAGCGCGATCAATTTCTGTATTTTGTGGGTCAATGCTTCGCCCGAGCTGCGTGGTCTTTGACTCCAAAATCCACAAGAATCTATCGAGAAGGGATCTGAATGCTCTGTGCCGATCCTGCAAGTCTTCAGGCAAGAACCTCGCAGACGTTTCCGACGTACTCCTTGAGAACTTTACGACGAGGGAAGATCGAAAACGTGTTTCAGAGATTGTTCGCGATGCTAGTGAAGGAAAGAAATTCGATGTTGAAGTTGATGGTCTTCCCATCGGCGCTTGGACAACCTATGACTCTCTAATCTCTCGCAAGGCAGTCGACTTAGATTCAGAGGAAGTGTCCACCCACTATTTCAAGAATCTTCGCAGTTCACTCTTAGCTTTCTTTGCTTCCAAAGCGATTATCGCTTCTCTGTCTCCCACCGCATTGGTGGTTCACTCTTATCAGTATGCGATTAATAGAGCCTTTGCCGGGGCATTTCTAGCGCAAGGTCTCGCGGTTTACGACATTTACAATGCGGGAAGCACCCAGAAACCTCGCGCGATCAGAATAAACAAGGTGAAAAACTATCGGAAGACGACGCTCCTTGAGGACAGTCGCCTCAATCACCCGCAGGAAAGTCCAATCATAGAATCTGAGGTGGCTGAGCTGTCTGCCTGGCTCGAGGGGAAAACATCGGGCCAATCTGTGACCGCGTACTCTCCCGGCAGGTCAGGCCTTGATGCGTCAAGCATTCGAGAGGGTCTGGGATTGGATCCAAATAAGAAGGTTGCGCTCTACCTCACTTCAAGTCCTGACGAACTTGTGGCGAGCTATGGGGCGAGACTGAGGGATGGGTCAACAGCGCAGTATTCTGCCTTGGACCAGGAGCGAATGGTGTCGTTTTTGCAAGAAGCCGCCGAGGAGATTTCTGATTGGCAATTTGTGGTGAGGCTGCATCCTCGGTTGGTTTCTGAACGCAGAAATAAGCACCAATCCGAGAGATTTGAGTCGCTGAGCAACATGCTGTCATCTGATTCCAACAGCCTGTTTGCAAACGTTCCATCAGATGGATTTGGAATTTGGGATCTTGCGATGATTTCAGATGTCGTCATCAACCGTGGTTCAACGGCCGGATTGGAAATGCTGGCAGCTGGACTACCTGTAATTACCCTTGGAGGCGAGTTTCATGAGGCGTATCCATCGGCGCTCAACAATCGGATCGTCGAATTGGACTTGGAGAGTCTCAGACGCGGGCTTGAGGCCGAGCAAGCATCTGGGTGGTCAATTGAGAACTCTCGGAGAGCTTTCAGGTGGATTGCAACATGGCTATGCAGGACGGCAGTCGACTTGGCCGAAGTAGGCGCTGACACCGAGTCCGAGAGGCTTGAATCCAAAATTCCTGAACGAACTAGATGGGATGGTCGCTCTAAGGACCGGGAGCCGCTCAGCGCGATAAGCTTCTTGGAGTCTGCTGCGTCATGGAAGCGTGAAATTCCCGATGGGACGGCAGAGAAGGATCACCTCGGGAACCTAATGGTCCAGTTATTTGATTCCCTTCACCCATGGTCGGGAGCCGAAGGGCTTGTCTCTGGTCTAGCAGACTTGGTGACCTCGGAATACCGGAAATGAGCATTTAGCTATCGTTCTAAGTTCCGATTTCATTTGAGTGCCAGCCAGCCCACAAAGGCGCCCCAGCCCCAAACCTGCTCGAAGGACGAAAATCCGGCTGCCCGAAGGAGATCTTCATTCTCATCTCGAGTCAGGGGCTTCATGACACCAACCAAGCTTTGCTGCTTGCCAAAGACTTCTTCCGGGGTGTAGCCCTGCGATAGTTTCCAGTCAGAAAGCGCGTGTGAGAAAACTTCCTGCATGCGTCCAGACTTGCTGGTTGTTTTCTCAAACAAAAACAATGCTCCCCCCGGTTTCAATTGATTTTGGACCTGAGACAAGAACGCGCCTCGACCCTCGATTTCGGTGAACTGCAAGGTAAATACACATAGAGCGAGATCCAGCGGCTCGTCAAAGTCGCGCATCGCGCCTACCCGAAAATCAATACTCTCGTCACCGTACAACTTCACCGCTGTGTCAATCATCTCAGGAACAAGGTCTATGCCAACCAGAGTGCAGGAACCTATTGGTCTTCGCGCGCGGATTGAAGCCAACAGGTTTCCAGTCGAGCAACCAAAGTCGACGCAGACAGAATCTTCCGAGGATAGGAAAAAATCTGATGCTCGCGCTACAAAACTATGAGCAAATCCATAAGCGGGAATGTTTCTCTCAATGTGATTCTCGAACTCTTTGGCCGGAATCTTCGCAAAGTCCCATTTTCCGGTTTGCGTCACGGAGTCCAGTGCCTCCCCGGAGCCTTCAACGCTAAACACCCTGATTGCCCCCAACTTGAGCGACGACTACGAACCAACTGTAATCGAGCCCAAACCAATCACTAACCGTCGAACTCACCCAAACGTCGCCACCAAAGGCCTCAGAGGCACTCGTCTTAATGGCCTCTTCAGATGAAAAGGATCCAATAATTTCTCCCACCCTATGACCCCAGGGGTCTGACTCGATTCTCATGTATTCCTCACCTGGTCTTGACCCAGGCCAGTCGTGAACTCTGGAAGAATTGTCGAAAATGAAGTTTCGGCGCATCGGAACTGACATGACTACGTACCCTCCAACACGAACCACCCGCTTCACCTCTCCAAAATGTTTCGAGAAATTGGCATTATCGTGCCCAAAGTAGTTGATTGAGTTCCAAGCAACCAAGACCTCGACGCTGTTTTTTTCTATCGGGATGTTAGACGACGAGCCAACTAGATACTCGGCCTCGCCATGGTGGGTTCTTGCATAGTGAAGAATCGGATTGCTCACATCCACGCCAACAGCATCGAAACCGATTGACGCCAAAAAGGAAGTATTTCTTCCGTCACCGCATCCGAGGTCAAGAACCTTGCCTGTCTTTGGAAGCCCTGGTCGGTTGGGGTAGTCGCCCAAAAAAAGCCTAACGAGACCTTCGGCAGGTAGGGCGGGCCGAGTTCGTGCCTCAAAAAGCTTTGCGTAGTCGTCTGGATCTGACTCCGTTGAGATGCTATCCAACATTACTCTCTTTGTTTGGTGGACGTTCGTGGGGAATAACAAGAGATCGAAAAGTGAAGAAATTCTTCCGACAACAGGTCTTGTCTACAAGGATAGCCTTTTCGTGGGGTTAGGGGAGCATGTGCCGCCCTCCACGAGTAAGAAGTTTTGGAAGAATCGGTAACTGCTCCTTCAAGAACGCAAAGCAGTCCTGAGCGAAATAGGAGTAACTTGATCGTCGGCCTGCTTTTACAGTTGTCACAGCGTCATGATTTCTAAACATCTCGTGGAACGCGCGAAAGTCGGCCTGCGTGTCTGGATCATCAAGTGAGCGCACCGAGGTCCACCAGACCTCTTGACTGTCTGGGGTAACTCGACCGCAATTTGTCCAGGGGAATGCTTTCCAAAATCGATAATCAACCTGGAGTCGCACCTCGATCTCATGGAGGAGAGTAGACCCGAGGTCCAACCCGAGGCAGACAACTTTGTAGTTTCGGTCGAACATCTTTCCAAAGGTGCTCTCTGGTCCGAATGAGCAAGACCTCTCAGGATCTAGAGGCCCCGTACGGTCAACTGGCCTAGAACAAAGCATGCTGAACATAGGGTCAGGTGTTCGATAAAAATTCATTCGATGGGCGGCACCACTTAATGCGCCCATAAGATTCAAGCCAGCGCTTGACTCGCGAGAGAAGTTTTCACCGCGACCAAGAGAATACGTGAAGGCCGGGAGAACTATCGTGCCGAGATCTCCCACCCGTTCCGCGAGCGACTCTAGGAGCTCCGTCGCTGTGGCATCGTCTACGTTGCCAAGCGCGAGCGCCAAACTTGAGTGGACGAATAGGTGATCTCCCTCAGTTACTCCTAGTCCGTCCCAGAGCGCACTGAACGATCGCGAGGATGGAGTCAAAGCTTCGCCAAAGCATTTGCTAGTCCTCTAGCGCTCCCGAGGCTTGCCCAATCATCGATTGAGTCAAGGTCAAGTTCAACTGAAAACTCCTGCTCAACTGCAACCAATAATTCGTTGAACGCGAGGCTATCGACCACCCCTAGCTCAAATAAATCCTGTTCAGCTGTTACCTCTTGTCCCGTTAGATTGAATATAAATAGAACGATGAAGCCTTCCACTTCACTTGTCATTTTGGTTTCCTCTCGCAAGAAAACGAACCGGAGAGCCATCTAGACCGCCAAGTGGCAAGAATAACCCACAGTGCTCTACCTCGGTTGGTGGGGGATGCTGAATGTTCAGGTTTTCGACCAACGGTATCCCTGCACCCAGGAAAATTCTATGAATAGGGCTGTCATTTTCTGCCAATCGGTTATCCAAGGGGTTATCTGGCATTGCCATGTCGTACCCGATAAAACTTGGCCCCAATGACACCAGGTAATCCGCGGCCTCTGGCAACAAGTACGGCTGGTCGGCATAGTAACCTGTTGAGCCGTAATGGTGAGAGCGACCAACAAATAGGATTAATCCGCGCGTTCGGATTCTTTCAGGGGCTTTCATGGACCGTTGGAGATCTTCCAGGCCAATTGCAGACCGCGCCCTACTGTGTTTCAGATAGACGACTTCAGCAACCCCCAGAAGAAGACTGGGCGAGAGCTCATCGACCGATGACCCATTCCTTACAAAGTGGGATGGAGCATCGATATGCGTGCCAGCATGGGTTCCGATGTGTAGATGAGTTGATTGTCTCCCTACTGAATCGATGCTCCCCAAACTCTCGAAGGAGACTTCTTTATGCCACCTTGCGTCAAACACCTGCATCCCGGGCAAAATGGGATGAGTCCAGTCATGCCAGTTTTCGTATGAATTCAAGATTTATGCTCTCTCCCTCTTCGAAACCGATTTGAAAATGATTGCCTTGAACCACAATTGTTTCATTCACATCGGTGACCGCAAAGTCAAAGGCTCTCGACACGTAGAACCCCATCGAAAAAGGCCCGCTGTAAGACTTTTTATAGGGGGAAGTGGTGTCGAGCCAGAGATGCCTCTTGCCATAAAGGCCTCGAATAACTAAAGAACTTCCTCGTGGCTTATTCATCAGCGGCTCGAGACGCCGACGCAGCCTTTTGGCCATAATGCTATTCAGGTAAACGGTAAGCCGCGCAGCGCTAACAAGGTTTTGGACTTCCAGGATGCTCAGGTGAGCGTTCTTGCAACCAGACACGCCTTCCCTAAAATTCACGATTTCAATGTCTCGGTGTTTACCGATGAGAATCACTTCTTGCTCTCGGTTCGTTGAGCCGTAGAGGTTCGCTACGGACGAAGGAACCACAACTGATGACGACGGAAATAGCGATGCCGAGAAGTACTGGCGAATCTCTCGAAAGCAATGCTGACAGACATGAAATGTCAGATGCGCAAATCCCAAAATCATAATGTGTCTCTGCCGGCTCTGTTCCGGCGTGGCTTTCCTGACGGCAATCGCTCGACTGTCTCGAATATGATCTTGCCTGGTACCCGGTTGGGCCCAAGGGTTTCAGCTATCAATTCCCTCAGTCGACCCTCTAATTTCCGACTGTCTGCTGTCTCTGCTTCAATAATTAGGGTCAGATCCCTATGTGTAATGAGCTCTTCGTACCGCAAGACCGCAACTATTACGCCTTCCGCGCTCTCAGCGACCTCCTCAATTGTTCGAAGATTTTCCTGTAATCCTCCAATTGAAACGTAATCATCCAGCCTGCCTGTTATCGAAAGGTTGCCGCCAGAGATGGTTTTACCCGAGTCTGAAGTTATGAGTGGTTGTGGTAATGCAATCTCCTCCTGTCCGCTCCCGTCTACAAGACAAAGTGCCGCGGTGGGAGAAGTGATCTGGATTGCGTTTTGTTCTGAAAAGCTGATGTCTATTCCTTGAAGGGCCCGACCAACGCCCTCCCACTGCTTCGAGCCTGAGGAAGAAGAGTGAAAGAGGAGTTCCGTAGATCCGTACGAGTTGATTAATTCCCTGATGCCCTTCTTTTTCGCAGACTCAAATTGCTTTTGAGAAATTCCTCCTGTTGCGTTGATGATTGTGTCCACCTTTGCGAGGGTTTCAGCGGACGAGCCAACAAGCAGAGAGGACAACATGTTCGGGGAAACCCAGACGTGGTTTGGGTGTCCAGATTTCAAGAATTTGTGCAATTGTCGTGGTGACGCAAAAGTAAACTCGGGAGCGATGAATGCTTCAGCGCCGACAGTGAGAGGGAAAATCACTCCGTTAAGAATCCCGGCCATGTAACGAGTAGGGAACCAGTTAATCACCCGCCCTGAGGTGAGACTTGGGTGAGCTTGCGCCAGCAAAATGGAGGATTGTTGGAGGTTTTTTGAGGAGTGAAGTACGTATTTGCTCTGGCCGGTCGAACCGCTTGACTGGAACCAGAAAAGCCCACAATCAAGTTCTTTCTTAAATCTGCGGGTCGTGTCATTCAGGAGGGTTGGAATGAATCCTGAGGAGTCCAACGCATACAGCAGCGAAGAACCGGTCCTCATGGCCCACAGAGCTGCTAGGACTTGTTGAATCCTCGAGACTCCCGGGATTGAGATTCCTGTCTTGTCAAACCGTGCCAAAAACTTTTCCGGGACCCTAAGCGCTCCTTCGACATCAATGGCTTTGCCAAGACCGTCAGAGAACCGCAGGTCAGCCAGTTTCAAAACCATCCAAGTATTGTCGCCATCCGGGGTCTCAAGCCTGGAAAACCCCTTGGTTGCGAACCGCAACCGATGCAGTATCCAGGATGCGAGCATCGCACGTTGTCTTTGACTGATTTGTCACAGCGACCATTACCTCATAAGGATCAAGGACCTCTGCTTCGGAAAACTTGACTAAGTCGTCCATGAAACTCGAGTGAAAATCTGCGTAGCCAGCCATTGTGTCTAGCCCTGGCACTCCTTTTTCGGGAATAAGCTCCCTTATTTCGTCCTCGCCAAGCTTGCATAGTCCAATTAGTTGCTCGAGCGTCACCTTGCATAGTTCAGTCTTGACAAAAAGTGCAACCAATTGTTCGGTTGGAGCGTTTCCCGAGCTTCGGCCAAGACCTTGGAGAGAGCAATCAAATACTGTGAACCCAAGCTCTCTGAGCGCAAAGCAATTTGCAACAGCTAACCCTAGGTTGTTGTGAGCATGGAAACCGAGTTCCACTTGATTGGAAAAGTTGGCAAATCTTTCTCCGTAGGACTTGATTTGATCAGGCCCCATACCTCCAGCACTATCGACCAGATAGAGCCCCTTCACGCCTGAGTCAACTACCTTCGGAAGCAGAAGCGAGAACTCCTCGGGGGAAAAGGTATAGCTCTTCATGAAATTAACAAAAATGGCCAAGCCGGGCCGAGCGCTCCCGATTCTGCTGATGAAATCTAGTCCGTGGTCAAGAGTGTCGGGATCGAGCCCGATTCTGACAAAGCTCATTCCCTCATCGGCCACTTCAAGAACTTCATCCGGTTCAGCAATTCCAGGAATTGCGAACATTCCCCAACGACCGCTCGCGCCATTTTCTGCTGCCTTTGCATAATTTAGGTCAGTTTCCCGCGCAAGCGCAATCTTCATAGACGCGCCTATTCCGCTCCCGTGCCCTACTTCAATCAGATCAATCCCGAAAAAGCTGAGACTCCGAGCAATTCGTTCAGTTTGGGAACTCGAAAACTGAAAACCTAACTGATACGACCCGTCCCGAAGCGTGCAGTCCAGAAACTTCGCCGGGGAGGGCGCAACCAGAGGAACCATAAAACCCCACGTTACACCTTATGCTTTGCCGAATCCGGCCATCACAAATAGAAATAGAGCAGGAGCGCTGCCGGCTTGCAGTGGAGTGATTGAAGCGAATGACCTCGTCAGTGTTATGGAAGGATATATTGGTGGCATTCTGACAGGGGAACCGCAAATATGGGATACGCGCCAGGTGGGCTCGAAATGTACCGTTGGATGTCAGATTTGTTCCCGATTTGTCGGTCAATCACGGGTGACGGAAATCGCCAAACGCTTGAATACTTGCAGAAACTAAATCCCGATCTGCAGCTGCATGAGGCGCCCACCGGCGAGTCAGTCTTTGATTGGAAGGTTCCAAGAGAATGGAAAATTCGGGAAGCATTTATTGAGCACGTTGCTTCAGGCAAGAGGTTTGCAAACTTTGCTGAGAATAATCTTCACGTGTGGAGTTACTCGGCGCCGGTTGACCGCGTTATCACAAAAGATGAGTTGTTAGAGCACGTCAGAACCCAACCAGACAGGCCAGACGCAATTCCTTATGTGACCACCTATTACCAAGAAAACTGGGGATTTTCGCTGTCGGAAAACACAAGACAATCCCTTCCTGACGGGGATTACCGGGTGGCGATTGATAGCGAGCTTTTCAGTGGAGCCCTGGTGTACGCGGATTACCTGTTGCAAGGGACGGAGCAAAAGGAAGTTTTTTTCTCGACCTACTTCTGTCATCCCTCGATGGCGAATAATGAACTTTCAGGGCCGGTTGTTTCAACTGCGCTTCAGCTTTTTCTACGGAATCGTTTTCCTACTCCCCGCTACTCCTATCGCTTTGTGCTGGTCCCCGAAACGATTGGCTCACTTACTTATCTCTCTCGGCACCTCCAAGACCTTAAGGAGAATGTGGTTGCTGGTTTTCAGTTGACTTGTTTGGGCGATGAGAGAAAGTACACCCAGATTCAATCTCGTGCGGGGGCAACACTTGCCGATAAGGCGCTTGCAGCATCACTTCAAGAGTGCACCCCGGTTGACCTTTTCCCGTTTGCCTTTAGAGACTCAGACGAAAGACAGTATTGCTGGCCGGGAATTGATTTGCCAGTGACTACATTTTGCAGGTCAAAGCCCGGCACTTATCCGGAGTATCACACGAGCGATGATAATCTCGAGCTCGTTAGCCCCCTTGGCCTCGCTCAATCATTGGGAGTCTTGGTTCGGATTGTTGAATCCTTCGAACTTGGGCTTTATCCATCCGTCGCAACGATTGGCGAACCTCAGTTGGGAAAGCGATCCCTCTATCCTGCTATCGGTCAGAAAGTCGCAGAGGGAGAACCAAGATTTCCGACGAGAGTTAACCTTGACCTTCTCGTTAGCTGTGACGGAGAAACTTCGCTTTTCGACCTGTCGTCGCAATTGGACCTACCCCTTTCTGAGGTAATTGAAGAAGTCCGCAGGCTCCGTAAGCTTGATCTTCTGCTTCCATAGCAGAGAAATTTTCGTGGAACGGTGTTGATGGCAGTAGTTGAAGGTGCGGTACTCCCCACCCGTACTTCGAGCGGGCGCAAGACTGCGTTAGTGACCCGAGAACCGGGTACCAGAATCAAATCTCTCCGAAACGGCCAGAGGTTGTGAAAATTTTCCCAGCCATCGGTCGGAGGAGTTGAACCAACCTCTCCCGCGGCGGGTGAAGCAAAATCACGATATCAAACTCATTTTGAACAGTCTCCAGTTCTATCGACCGAAAAGTCTCAGACCCCACCATTAGCTCCTCAACGAGTTCATCGGTAACTTCGACTATTGCTTGACGCTTTCTGAGCTCTTCAATTACAGACAGAGCGGGCGAGTTGCGAGTATCTGCAATGCCTGGTTTGTAGGCTAACCCCGCGACAAGAATCTTTTTGCCACCTAGCGGATGCTCAGCCGCTAGGACCTCTTCGATGATTCTGCCCGGGACACTCCTATTCACATTCAGCGCGGAGTCTAGGACCGCGGTTGGGCCACTATTCGACAATGAAATCTCGTTAGCAAGATAGACCGGATCCACGGGGATGCAATGTCCACCAGCTCCTGAACTTGCGACGAATGATTGAAAACCATACGGCTTGGTTGCGGCAGCTCTTGTCACTTCATGAAAGTCGATTCCCATTCGATGGGCGGCGAAGGCAAGCTCGTTGACCAAGCTCACATTGACAAGTCGGTAGGTATTCTCCAGAAGCTTTGCGAATTCCGCCTCCCTCGTTCCCGATACAGGCACAACTTCGTCTACAAGAACATTGTAAAAATCGGTGGCACGTCGCAGCGACTCGCTGCCACAGCCCGACACAATTTTCGGAATTTCTTGAAAATTGTATTCACTCGAGCCAGGGTTGATTCGCTCAGGCGAGTACGCGAGATAAAAGTCTTTATCCAATTTTTTGCCTTTATCTACGAATAAACTGAGAACAGGTCCCTCAGTAGTGCCGGGGGCAACAGTCGATTCAAGGATTACGAGCGCGCCAGGTCTAATCCGTCTGGCAATCTCGTCCATGGAACTGAGGACTGAGCTCAGATTAGGTCTATCGTTACCATCGTCGAGAGGTGTAGGAACGCACACCACAATAACTTCGCACTCCGTGATGGCATCGAAGTTGTCGGCTAGAGAGAGCCCTAAATCAAGCGCGCCTCTGAGCTCGTTCGACGATATGTCCTCGGTGAACGACCGAGCGTCAAGAAGTTCACGGACTCGTGAGGTGTTGGTGTCGATTCCAAAGCTCTCGAAACCTTTGGCCACCGAATGCAGCAGGAGCGGAAGGCCAACGTAACCTAGGCCGACTACCGCAATTCTCTTAGGCACCCACTCACATTACATTGAAGATTGCTCGCAACAGGCATTTTAGGGTGTTCGCAAATTTAGGCCTCTGAAAAGCGTGTAATAAGTTAGGCTAGTGAAGAACAAAATGCTAAATCCCCGTTTTCGGAGCTCTGCAAGGAGGGAGTTCAACCGCGCAGTGAAGCGGTATTTCTCTCCGAGATTCTCGCTCTCTAAGCAGCAGGGACTGTTGTTGGTGGAGGTAATTAACAATGCTCCCCACCAAATTGCACTGGTTCACTTGGTGAAAGCGCTAACGAGGAACCGCGCTCTGAAGGTTGTTGCATTTGTCGACCCCGCAAACACTTCTCTCAACCGGAGGCAGGCGTTTCAGCGGAGTGTTGTCTTCAGAATGAACTCATGGAGCCCCAGAAATGTGGAATCAACTTATTCTGCTCTTGGGGCTCGAGGGTTGATTTATCCGTCCCCTTCAAAGTCCCAGAAATTTCGAGCAATCGCTGCCGCTGATGAGTTCTTTGCGAGGAACCCAACAAAACTGGATGTCGAAGACTATCGGCTCGAGGGTATCTTGGTCGGCGATTTAGTCTATGACGATTACCTTCTCAAGCTTCAGCAAGGGACAATAATCCCCGAGTCTCCAGAATTCCGAGAGCATTTCACGGAATCGCTGAAAGTCTTCTACTTTTGGATGGATTATTTCTCTAATTCGAATGTGCGCGCTGTCGTTGGGAATAGCGTTTACCGACAGGGCCTCGTTGCTCGAATTGCAATTGCGAACGGTTGCGACGCGTTTGACCCCCAGGTTTCGCGAGTGGTGAGGCTGCGTGGCGATGGATTTCAGTACGAGGACACGAGGGAATATCGAGCCACTTTCGAGGCAATCCCTGACAAGGAAGCGGCCTTGCAGGTTTCCAGAGAGTTTTTGGCTTTGAAAAAACAAGGAAAACCAGATCTATCGACTGCCCACCTCGATACTGGTAAGAGGTCACAGCAGAAGATTCTTGGCGATGGCGACGGTCCAAGGATCCTGATAGCTCCTCACGCATTCTCGGATAGTGCGCACTCGTATGGCAAGATGCTGTTCCCTGATTTTCATGAGTGGTTAACTTTCCTTGCCTCGGTTGCTGAAACATCGCCCTACAACTGGTACCTAAAGCCCCATCCAAAAGGTCTCAAGGATTTGCCTATGATTCGAGAAATCTTTTCCAGTTGCTCAAACATGACGATCCTGGAGGTTGATTCCTCCCTAGATCAAATAGGGGAGGAAGGTGTCGACGTAGCTCTCACAATGAGGGGGCATGTCGTTCTGGACTTTGCGTTGATGGGTATTCCGGTTATCAGTTGTACGCCTGGCTTCCGCTACCGCAACTACGGCTTCAATGTTGCAGTTGATAACAAAAGTGAGTTCCGAGAGTACCTCTTGGACGTCGGGTCAATCCCCAACAGCATCGACCAGGATGAGGTCCTCGAGTTTTACTACATGGACATGATTTTCAATCATCCCAACATTTTTTTCCCCGATTTGCTCGAAGCGCAAGAGCAAGTGCGCGATGGGGGGCCCGAAGAAATCTTGAGAGTTTTTGCTGATTCAGTGGGTCAAGATTTCATCGAGGACACCCTGAACCAGCTCCAGAGATTCGTTCAGTCCGGGGAGTTGCGATTTCGGCGGGCAGAGGATTTATAGAGCAGATTCCTAACGACTGTCGTTCCACGAAACCATTTATATGGCGCATCAGTAAGAGGAGAGAGTAGACGCACGATTTTTCTACGCGGTGATTCAGGTTCGAATTGGTCACGGGGTTCAAAACCTTTTGAACGCATGAGGCGGTGCGTCTCCTTTATCTCAGCGATGTAAGGTTCGTAGAGGTTTTTTAGCAGAGGTTCGGGTAAATCGTAGGTCCCTAGGCGGAACTTTGCGTTACCTGCATTGATTCGAACTTGATGGAAGTGATACACCAATCCTTCGCTGTATGGAAAGCGGAGAGCATTCCACGGCCCAAGGAATAGGTGTTTGGCTTTTGCTACATGCACAGCGTCGGGATAGAGGCTCGGCCATTCATCAAGGTACTTCTGGTCACCAAATCTTCCGGCCTCTGGAGTGCCGTGACACCATTCCAGACACTGATCCTGCCAGCGAGCGAGGATTCGGCTCGAACCGTCTCGAGTAGCAGTCTGAAATTGGACACAATACCTTCCAAATTCTCCCGAAACATCTCTTTCCGGGGAGAACGCATGTTCAGTAATTTGAATGCTCTTTCCCGAGTCTTCTAATTCTGAGAATATCGGCGTTATGTCGCCCAGGATCCAAACATCAGCGTCAACGTATGTCACTCTTCTTGCCGAGTCTTCGCGAGAAAATACAGCGTCGTATAGGAATGGGGTGAGTGTCCAACAGTATTCTCTTGGAGTTCGCGCAGAACGGACTGCCCTCAATTCTTCGGTCTCAATCTGGCCGACAGGAATGACACGAACGTTCTGGAGACCGATACTCGAAAACAACTCTTCCAACTCTGAGTCCATCGCGACGACCCACAGGACAAAATTTCGGACATGCATGGAAAGTGATCTGTATAGCGCAAGTCCTTGCGGTGCAAAACCGAAGTCAAATATGGTGACGAAGTGTTCGGTGCTTGAATCGCCGGGCTCCGAACTACTTACTGTGGGTTTCTTCATGACACCCATCAACTCCTCTGACTCCGTATTTTCCCCATGAGAGACTTTGCTAATAACAAGATCTCCCTTCTAACTTTGGCCCCTCGTTTTCTGCGGATGCGATTCTTGTAAAAGCACTGGTACTGCCGAAATGCTTTCTCCGATTCAGCTAAAGGAATGTCCCCAACTGGAATTGGCGAGACTGAGACTGTTGATTCATAGAGATTTGTGGTCCCAGAATGTCTTCCGGAGCCATCCATTCCCGCATTTCTGACAAGCGAAACCGAAGGGTTAAGTGTGAGTCCTCCTGCAAGGAACACTGAAGCATGCCAGCGGATTGCCCACGAATCTACTTGACCAACCTCGGCGGCCTTCAAGAGCTCCAAGTGTGGTGACGCGTGATTGAATGTGAAGTCAGTTTCTAGGGACTTATTGATGAGTTCGTTGAGCAAAGAGGCAGAGTCATCGCGATAAAGCCCCCAGGATTCCCTCCATGTTCCCCACCCCCAGCAATCGCTGCCTCTCAGGAAGTAGGTAGCGTGTGGCAGCCCTCGCATAGGAATCGTGTAACCGTGAATACTCGCAACTTTTGGCTCTTCGCGGTATGCGTCGAGGCCATCAAGCATGTATCGCAGAAATTGTGGAGACAATTCAAGGTCGTCCTCAAGAACAATCACTTGTTCGTACTTAGTAAGGGTCTCTGTCACCGCCGTCGTGACAGACTTTGCGACACCAAGATTTTCGATCCGACGTGTAATTTCGGCGTCCGGACGAACTGAGAGAACGGCCTTGACGACCTGGCCGATTAGCTCTT
>Ga0075476_10000562_pt1 | contig 16583 bp, 24 predicted proteins | sample DEB08_DNA_5_FD_76339 | JGI IMG/M metagenome (GOLD analysis project Ga0075476, IMG submission 76339) | Aqueous microbial communities from the Delaware River and Bay under freshwater to marine salinity gradient to study organic matter... | ecosystem: Environmental > Aquatic > Marine > Coastal ...
AAAAGCCAATGAGGTCATAACTGGAGCATATGATCATCGTGGTGATTCCATCATATATGGAGATACAGATTCTGTGTATTTCTCAGCATACAAACCCTTACAAAAAGAAATTGCGGCAGGACAGATACCATGGGAACGAGAGAACATCGTTGCCCTCTATGACCGGATAGCAGATGAGGTGAATGGATCATTCACTGCGTTTATGACTAGGGCATTCCATTGTCCCAAATCACGAGGCGAAGTGATCGCGGCAGGACGAGAGTTGGTGGCATCAAAAGGACTATTCATTACAAAGAAAAGATATGCCGTGCTGTATTTTGACAAGGAGGGCAATCGTGTGGACACGGCGGGATCTCCAGGCAAAATGAAAGCAATGGGATTGGATCTTAAGAGGTCTGACACTCCAGTGTTCGTGCAGGACTTCCTGTCTGAATTGCTGATGATGGTGTTGACCAACAAAACAGAAGCAGATGTATTGGAGAGGATATCACAGTTCCGAGCGGATTTCAAAGCACGACCAGGTTGGGAGAAAGGTTCGCCCAAACGAGCAAACAATGTGACTGACTATTGGGAAAAAGAAAAAAAAGCAGGCAAGGCCAATATGCCAGGTCACGTGAGGGCATCTATCAATTGGAACAACTGTCGTGAGATGTATGGAGATAAGTATTCTATGCCTATAACGGATGGAGCAAAAGTTATTGTGTGTAAACTTAAAAATAATCCTTTAGGATATACATCAATTGCTTATCCTGTAGACGAACTTCGTATACCGGAATGGTTCAAGGAACTACCTTTTGATTCAGAGGCTATGGAATCTACAATCGTGGATCAAAAGATAGACAACCTTATAGGTGTGTTGAATTGGGACGTACAGAGCACTGAAACTACTAATACATTCAATAAACTATTTGAATTTTAAATATGTTAAGTCTAGCAGAAATAAAATTATTCATAGAAAAATTAGAAAAATTAAAAGAAACAGATTTTCAAAAATTTATTGACGATACTCTTGTGATGTTAAAAGACTTACAAAGAATTGTCGATCAAACAAATAAAACGCAAATTCAAAAATTTGGAAAGACCACTGACTGGTTTAGAAAAGATCTTGCTTTCAAAGAAACCAATAAAGAATCTCTTCAGGATTTACTACTTGAAAAAATGATAGAATCAAAAATATTTCACTTTAGTAAAGATCCAGAAGCACGATGCCTGGAAATCGGTCCTGGGTATGGGAAATTTAGTCTTCTCTTAAGAGCATGGAGAAATATATTTTTTGCAGAAATGCTACCGGAATGTAGAAAACACATATGGGATAAATTTCCAAAAGAACATCACAAATATCTTTCTTACTTTCAATGTGCAGGTACATCGTGGCCAGATATACCAACCGGTAGTTGTAATTTTGCTTTTTCTTGGGACGTATTTGTATTTTTTGAAGAGCCGTATATTAAACAATTATTAAAAGATCTTTGGAGAATATTACAACCCGGAGGTTATGGCTTTTTACAATATTCCAATGCCGACACAGAGTACGACTTTAACCAAATAAAAAGAGGATATTGGTCATATAACAATAAAGAATTAATGACAAAATTACTAGAACATAACGGATTTGCCATAATTGAATTTGGTCAATTTAAAGAAGGTGCAAATTTTGTAATTTTCCAAAAACCTGGTTCTCAGAATAGAGTTAGTTATAAAAAAATTGAAATTCCACTTGATTAATATCTAAATATCTTATATAATATTTTTATTATGATAGATATCTTAAAAGACATAGTCAAACACACGCACGGTCTGGGATTCCTAGATCTTGTCAAAATCACAGGCACAGAATCAGAGACAGCAATCGATTCCATGGCCGAGGACAGATCCGTAATCCTACAGGGATCTTTTCACAAACCACAGCCAGAAATGGCAGGCACTTTTGGTATGCCTCAATTGAATAAACTAGACATTCATTTGAAGTGTCCAGAATACAAGGACAAGGCAAACATAACAGTAGTCAAGGGCAACAGGAATGGTGCCGAGACACCGGTCAGCATTCACTTCGAGAATGAAAAAGGTGACTTCAAGAATGACTATCGTTTTATGAATGCTGAGATCATCAACGAAAAACTTAAGACCGTAAAATTTAAAGGTGTTAAGTGGGACGTGGAGATTGAGCCTACTGTGGCAGGTGTACAAAGATTCAACTTCCAGGCCACTGCTAACACTGAACACAACACATTCGTTGTGCGAACAGAAGACGGCAAACTGATATTCACATTTGGTGATCAAGCATCACACGGTGGAGAATTTGTATTTGCTGACAATGTTAAAGGCACAATCAACAAAGGATGGAGTTGGCCAGTGGCACAGGTGCTACAGATATTGAAACTGAGCGATTCAGCCAAGGTGACACTTCACTTCTCTAACGAGGGTGCGATGCAGGTGTCAGTTGACTCTGGATTGGGCAAGTATCAATACATTATACCAGCACAGGCGCAATGATGACGGATAAAAGGCGAGAACATTTAGGTAACACTCAAAGAGACTACGCGGTGTTCTTGCCTGCTATCTCAAATTTCTACAATACATTCATAAGCAAACAGCGAGTCACAGAAGGCAAACACATTGCCGAGGAAAGAATTCCTAAAGGTTTTGAGAACGGTGTGGAAGGTTTAAACTTCCTTAATCCAGATAAGGGTATGTTCACATATCCCACAGCATTATATTCGGCAGGACACGCCTGCTTGGATCTAGAAAAAGCACCCGACAGAGATTCCATGTGTGTAAACAGAGACAGAAAGTTCAGCACCATAGTGGGAGATTCCGGTGGATATCAGATAGGCAAAGGTGTTATCAATTTCGATTGGCAAGATTTTGAAGGAAACAAAGCCAACAAGGTCAGATCAGACATACTTAACTGGTTAGAATTAACATCAGATTGGGCAATGACATTAGACGTTCCAACGTGGGCGGCAGATGATCTAAACTCTCCTAAGACAGGACTTAAAAGTTTTCAAGATACACTCAACGGTACAATCTATAACAACCAATTCTTCCAAAAGAATCGATTAGGTCAAACCAAATTCCTAAACGTGTTACAGGGTGACGATTGGGAAACAGCACAGATATGGTATAATGCTGTTAAAGATTTCGAGTTCGAGGGTTGGGCAATGGGTGGTATCAATATGTGTGACATGGAAGTGATGCTACGAAGATTGATCATAATGAGAGATGAGAAGAAATTAGAAGGCAAGGACTGGATGCACGTATTAGGTACTTCGCAATTGGACTGGGCATGTTTTTTGACACAGGTGCAGAGACAGGTCAGAGAACACATAAACGAAAACTTTACAATCAGTTTCGATTCGGCGTCGGCGTTCCTAAGCACAGCAAACGGTTTGGTGTACACGCACAATTTATTCACTCCTAAGAGATGGTCATATATCATGGAGAAGGCTCCAGACGATAAGAGATTAAAAAATTCAACAATTCCTTTTCCATTTAGCAGTGTGATTGGTGATAGGCTTACAATGGGAGATGTATGTTGGTATGGAGAAGGTGACCTAAACAAGAATAACAAAGAAGGCAAAACTGCTTGGGATTCTTTCTCATATGTACTGATGATGGCTCACAATGTATACAATCATATCAAAGCAGTACAATTAGCAAACGATTTAAACGACATCGAGAGTATAAAATATCAACCAGAGGTCAAGCATTGGAGAAAAACTAAAGGATCAGACAACACAGATGAGCCGAGTGTTTTTGTGCCGAGAAACATACTTTATTTCAATACCCTAGTTAAAGAAGTTTTTACCAGTGAAAAACCAATGGAAGTAATCAACTCGGCGACTAGTTTCCTTGCCGATATAAGAGGCACACGTTGGCAACGAGCAACAGGTGGTGGTAAAGGTAAAAATAATTTTTCAAGTTTGTTTGAATAGGAGGAAAAAAATGGCAAAACAAAAAAAGAAAATCAAAAGACTAGAAAAAGAATACCAATGGTATAAGAAGAAAGTGGACGAGATGGAAGACGAACGTTCATATGATAGAACTTGGGATGGAAAAGAATTGCTTCTCAAATTCAAAAAGATCAAATTATATTTAAAAACTCAATTAGAGTATCTACGTAGGACTGTGGGAATTTGACATTTATAAATTAAGTGTTATAATGATATTATGAAGCGAGATTATGATAATGGACATTTTGGAGAAGAAGTAAAAGTATTTGTTGGGCCAGAAATAGAGCACACACCCGCATACGGTAGAACTACATTATTCCTTGCCACCAACTCACTAACTACAGATCAGATATTAGAACTATCCATCAAAAACAAGTGTGAGGCAGTTTATTTTGGAGCAAATAGATGTTTTCAAAATAATATCGCTAACCAAGAAGTACAAGTCAACAAGATATTAAACCAAGGATATTATGTCACCATAGATTATCCTCACGCAGAGCATAAAGAAGTCAAAAGAAGATTTGCAGATGTATGGAAACATGAAAAGTTTATTCCTTTCTGTTCGATTATTTTTCCAAGATCAGAAGACGACGACAATCTTTGTGTTAAGGTAGATGATGTTGATTTCAACAGTACAAATCCGGGCGTTTGGACAATGACCATGGATCATTTCAAGCAGTCTGCAGGATTTACATCATGGAGAGAATACAAAAAAGACAAAATTTTAGATGTGAGTGAATGGACTACACATTCAACAGGAGGATATCATGCCTAAAAAGAAAAAGAAACGTCCGGGTAAAAAGACGAAAAAGAATAAAAAAAATAGGATCGAAGGATATTATTGCCCGGGTGACGGAACAATTCGAATATTAAGAGAAAAGGATAAAGGACTATCAATATGACAGATACAGAACAATTAAGAGATCAAGCACTTAAAGAGCAAACCAACAAGGCTAGTAAGATGATATGGGTAACGTTCCGTAAGGAAGGTATCCACAAGTATCCTGCGGCACTGGAAGATCCAGCACTTGCAACAGGAGATGAATATGATGTTTCATTCTTGGGATACCCCCACAGACACATATTCCACTTCCAAGTGGCTATAGAAGTGTTCCACGATGATCGAGACATTGAGTTTATACAGTTCAAAAGATGGATGGAGAAGTTGTACGCAGAAAAAACTTTACAATTGGATTTCAAGAGTTGTGAGATGATGTCCGATGACTTATATGTGGAGATAGCGAAAAAATACCCAGGTAGAACTGTGGAGATAGAAGTATCGGAGGATGGAGAAAATGGCTCGAGAGCAAGATATGAAAGAAGTTAATCTAGAAGTCAACATACCGGTTAAGAAATTGTCCAAGAGACAGGATTACCTACCCATAGGTGGTGGTGCCTTGAATGCCGGGTACACGTTTGTGGACGCTGTGGCCAACCTTTGCTCACAAATGGGAAATGCTGGTTACAAATACGGTGAAGATTATATCTGGGCCTATCACGGCTATGATGAGGACATGGAAGATACAGTGACTCTGTATGTGAAGGATGACAAAATAAGAACATGGTTGCATTTAAAAGTGGATTGCAATTATAATATAAAGCATCTACAGGACGGGTCTGTAAGATTAGTAAAATTAAAAAAAAAGAAATAAAATGTTAATTAGACTGATATTCGAACCAGAACCTAACGTTAATGTCAATCATGACGATATGTTTAAATTCTATTCAGAAAATTATTTAAGTGACTTTGACACTATCTGGGGTGGTTACATAGTGATGAATAATTTTGATAAGAAGCACTACAGATTAGAACCTTGCTACCAAAGATACATAGAAAGTTCACGAGGTGATCATGAGACTCTAAATAAGATCATGGAATACATCAAAACGAATCCAATGGCAGGATACACGATACACATATACGCAAACCCAAACGGAGGAAATGAGGTCAAAATAGATACAGACAAGGACAATTATAAAAATCCGTATACAGGAGGAGAAGGAATATAATGGAAATATTTTACATGGGCTTAGAGCCATATGAAGGCAGATACACTTTACAATTACAGGACTGGACTGAAAGAGCATACAAGAAAAGAAGAATTGATTACACGATCGTTCCAGGAACAACCATAGACGACACCAAAGCAATCAGTGTTGGGCAGGTGCTTGACGCACACGGGAGATCATACTTTGGCATGAGCCAGATGATGAACCTAGTACAGATGATGCGAAATGGTAGAGTCACCAGCAAAGACATTGTTTTCTTTGAAGATATGTTCCAACCGGGCATGGAATCACTGCCTTACATATTAAATCAAGTAGAAGAGAAACACAGACCAAAAATTTATCTAAGATGCTTGGCACAGGCCGTAGACCCAGATGACTTCGTCCATGTATGGGGGATGTCAAAATGGATGAGTTTGTATGAGCAGTTGTGTAATGAAATTCCTAACGTTCACATATTGGCCACCAATGAAGAAATGGTGGCACATATGCGTATAGCAAACTGGCGAGCACCAATCTACAACATATCGGGTTTGAGTTTTGGCAAGCAAGAAGTTTTATCAAGAGTTAAATCTATAAAACCTTTTGATCAGAGAACAAAAAGAGTTTGTTTTGCCGCTAGATTTGATCAAGAGAAACAGCCAGACTTCTTTATGAATTTAGTGGAACGAGTAAAAAAATCTAATCCAGATGTTGAATTTGCAGTTTTTTCAGGAGGTCCTTTAAGAAGCAATAATGAAAAGTATCTCACAAGAGCAAGAGAACTTGAATCAAAAGGTGATCTAAAGATATATGAGAATCTAAAAAAAGATCAATACTACGAACTGCTGACAGATTCTAGGGTGTTATTCAACTGTGCCCTACAGGATTGGGTGTCCAACACAGTGAGTGAAGCAGACACACTGGGCTGTAATGTGCTGTATCCAGCATATCGTTCGTTCCCAGAGACTTTCGCAAATGATCGTGATCGTTTATACATTCCGTGGAGCCAGGAGGACGCATATCAAAAATTGAATATACTGCTGATGAGACCACACGCAAACATGGGCAAACTTTCAGATTGGACCGATGGCACCATCGACAGAATGATCGACATAATGACCGGAAAAGGTGAACAATGGAGAAGAGATGGCAACAGATATAGAGATCATGTCGCAGAATCCAGATATTAAACATTTTAATAAATCAGTTCTAGTTATTGGAGGTGCTGGTTACATCGGTTCACATACGGCAAAACAACTAAAGAAAAACGGATTTACACCTGTTGTCGTAGACAGAGACATAAAATCTAAGCCATGGGCCACACAATATGGTCCGGCATTTGAAATCAACCTGCCTAGAGATATAGATCTAATAGATGAAATTATAAAAAGATTCCATATCGACAGTTGTATACACTTTGCCGCTTACACAAAAGTCGGTGAATCTGTAGAAGATCCTTCTAAGTATTATCTAAATAATGTTGTCATGACGTTAAGGTTATTAGATAAGTTAAGAAAGTTGAATGTTGATAAATTTGTATTCAGTTCAAGTGCGGCCACATATGGTATACCTGTTAATGGCATAGCACACCCCGACGATATTCCACAACCTATCAATCCATATGGAAAAACAAAAATGTTTGTAGAAGAAATATTAAAGGATTATCATAAAGCATACGGTCTAAGCAGTGTAAGTCTAAGGTATTTCAATGCCGCAGGGGCCGATGCCGATGCTGAAATAGGAGAGTTGAGAGAAGATGAAACTCATATCATTCCATTGGCCATAGAAGCGGCAAAAAAACTTCAATCATTCAAACTGTTTGGTACAGATTTTGACACGCCGGACGGAACCTGCGTAAGAGATTATGTTCATGTTACCGATCTAGCAGAAGGTCATGTTTTATCACTTATAAAGGCTAATACAAATAATATATGTGAAAGATACAATTTAGGTTCTGGCATCGGTACGTCTAATTTAGAACTATTGAACACTATACAAAAATATACAGGACCTATGAACATCGAGAAAGTGGAAAAAAGAGCAGGTGATCCACCAACATTAGTTGCCGATATCGGCAAGACGTCAACCGAATTAAATTGGTTACCTAAACATAGTTCCATTGACAATATAGTAAAAACTGCTGTAAAATGGTACAACAAAATACACGAAAAGGAGTTAAATTAATGTCCGACGAACTTTTAAAAGACAGTTGGTTACCACCTAAATCAACATCGGAAACAATAAAACAACGAATTAAAAAAGCAGGTGAGAGATTCTATGCCGCTGATAATATTTCAGAATTTATCGAAGATGGAGAAAAAGAAAAATTGATCGAAGAATTAACACAAAAATTTGATGCTGTTATAGATTCATTGGTAATTGACAGAGAGAATGACCCAAATTCTAAAAATACAGGTCGAAGGCTGGCTAAGATGTATATTAATGAAATTATGAGTGGTCGATACAATGAGGCACCACCGGTTACCACATTTCCCAACGAAGATGGAAGATACGATCAACTGATTGTTGTGCGTTGTGACATAAAGAGTATGTGTTCACACCATCACCAACCCGTATCAGGCGTGTGTTACATCGGATGCCTGCCAGGCAAGAGACTGATCGGATTGAGCAAATACTCAAGGATAGCACAACACCAAGCGGCACGTGGACATCTACAGGAAGAATTGACAGAAAAGATCGCATTCAAGATACAACAACTGACTGAATCACCAGCAGTAGGAGTTTACATGAGAGCAAGACATGGTTGTTGTGAGAACAGAGGCATAAAGAGTGCCAACTCCAGCACACAGACCACAGTGTTGAAAGGATTATTGAAAACAGACGCAGGTTTGAAGAACGAATTTATGCATAATATCGAGTTGCAGGAGGCTCAGTGTCGTGGGTAGTAATAAAGAATGGGCCACAGAAAAACTGACCGCTGATTACGATCCAGATGCTATCAGTAAATGGGAATACTCCGAAGGTCTTACTCTTAACGTAGGATCTGTAGCAGAATCATTTACTGTGAGTGCTTATCCAGATACACTGAATGCCTATCCAGATATGCAACAGGTATACGATTATGTGCATCTAAAAGAAAAATATCCAGCCTTACAACAGGCCTGGGAGCATTACCAAATAGTTTTAAAAATGTGTCGAGCAAAGGAGGAAGAAGGTGAGAATTGATTATAATGTACATCTAGATTACTCAGATGTCTTACTAAAACCAAAAAGAAGTACATTGTCATCGAGAAGAGATGTTGATATAAATCGAGAATTTAACTTTATAAATTCTAAAAAGAAATTAACATACGTACCGATCGTGGCATCAAATATGGACGGCGTGGGTACATTTTCCATGGCAAGAGTGTTACAAGAATACAAAATGCTAACCGTGTTAAGAAAACACTATACCGTGGACGATTGGAAAGCGGCCGCGGGCACAGGTATAAAATTCAAATACGTTTCGGCTTGCACAGGAACCGGTGCCATATGGGACGACAATGCACAAGACTATCAAACATTAAAACAGGTCATGGAACTGTTTCCTGATGTGCCGGCAATTACTATAGATGTTGCCAATGCCTATCATGAACAGTTCGTGGATTTTTTACATAGAATAAGATTGGAATATCCAGATAAAATTATCATTGCGGGCAATGTGGTGTCTCCCGAAATGACAGAAGAACTTATTATCAACGGCGCTGACATTGTCAAGATTGGAATAGGGCCGGGTTCGGTATGCACTACAAGAACACAGACCGGAGTGGGTGTCCCCCAATTCTCAGCCATAGTAGAATGTGCTGATGCGGCCAACGGTGTGGGAGGACATATCATGGCAGACGGCGGATGTACACAACCAGGTGATGTTGCCAAAGCATTGGCGGCAGGTGCTCACTTTGTGATGCTGGGAGGAATGTTAGCAGGACATAACGAGTCGGAGTTAGAACTACGAGATGGCAAAAGAATATTTTATGGAATGAGTTCAGAGTCAGCATTTAAAACGCATGGTGCTAGAAAAGATGGCTATCGAGGTACAGAGGGCAAAACAGTCATGCTCGACGATCGAGGTCCTGTACAAGACACTGTGGAACAGATATTGGGCGGAGTGAGAAGCACTTGCACCTACATAGGCGCCAGAAGAATAAAAGATATGCCCAAATGTGCTCACTTCGTGAGAGTGAACAACGTGATCAATCGAGTGTATGACAGATATGAAAAATAAACCCTATCAACGACTGGCCTGGCTGGGAACGGCGATTCTATTGTTAGCCGCGACACTGGCCGCTTTTAATTTTTATCCCATGTATGTTTTCTTGTTCTGTATTGCCAACGGTATTTGGGTAGCGGTTGGTGTACTTTGGAAAGAAAAATCTTTAATTGTGCTTAATGCAGGTTTAACTTTTATATATTTACTAGGATTATTTTTTGGATCATGATAGAAACTATTAATAAACTATATTTTACAAATTTGCAGATGCGTAATGCTTTGATTCAAATAGAAGACAAATTAGTACACAGTGGTTGGATGCCTGATGTAATAATGGGTGTAAACCGTGGGGGAGTGATACCTGGCGTTTATCTGTCGCACAGAATAAACAGACCGCATGTGCCTGTTGACGTTAGGTTACGAGATCATACAAGTAGCCATAATCTTGACCCTCTTTATAAAGCAATAGATAAAAATCAAAAAATTTTAATAATAGACGACATAAACGACACAGGAGCAACTTTTAAACATATAAAATTCAATTGTGATTCTAATAACAATGTTAGATATGCGTCCATTATTAATAATAAACCATCACCTTTCAAGGTTGACTACTGGGGATATGAGATAGACAAAGATCAAAATCCACAGTGGGTAGTGTTTCCTTGGGAAGAATGGGACAAATAGTAACCAACCAAAGGAGATCAAAAAATGGAACTTAAGGAAAGCAAAACAAAAGATAACTTAAGAGCCGCGTTCCAAGGAGAATCGGAAGCCAACAGAAGATATCTTTACTTCGCACAGAAGGCAGATATAGAAGGTGCCAACGAAGTGGCGCAAGTGTTTAGAAGCACAGCAGAAGGTGAAACAGGACACGCACACGGACATTTGGAATACCTAGAAGAAGTGGGAGATCCAGCAACTGGAGAACCTATGGGTAGTACCGAACAAAATCTACAATCTGCTATCAAAGGCGAGATACATGAATATACAGACATGTATCCAGGCATGGCAAGAACAGCCAGAGAAGAAGGATTTGATGAGATTGCTGACTGGTTTGAAACACTTGCCAAGGCGGAGAAGTCACACGCAGGTAAGTTTCAAAAAACATTGGATGCCTATCAGGCACAATAAACAAAAAAAAGGAGAACTATGTTTAAATCACTACTAGCAGGTGTTGATAAAACACTTGTAAGAAACCTAGTTATTTTACACACACTTGTTATCGCTGTGTCAAATTATCTAGTCACGATCAGATTTGATTTATTCCCCGGTGCGGATCTACCATTGTTTGGTAGTTTTCCATTAGCGGCCGCGGCATTTACATTTCCGATTGTGGTTGTAGCAACTGACCTTACAGTAAGGATGGTTGGTAAACAAGCAGGTAGAGCCGTTGTAGCAATGGCTATTATTCCGGCAATAGTTGCATCAGTGCTTGTGTTATTAGCATTAGGCGACCCACACGCATATAGAGTTGGTGCGGCAAGTGGTACGGCTTATGCTGTTGGTACAATGCTTGATGTATACGTATTCCAGTACATAAGAGAAAAGTACACAGAGGCATGGTGGGCGGCACCGGCGATTTCAACTATCGCGGCCAACATTATTGACACTTATACTTTCTTCTTTACTGCGTTTGCTGGATCCGTAGATGCAGAAGGCAAATTGACTTGGATTGGTGAGAACTGGCACATAGTTGCTCAGAACAATACTCTCACAAAAATTGTAGTGGGTCTAATTGTTTTCTTACCAGCGTATGGTGTACTTTTATCATATTTGAAAAAAAGAATAAAAACATAGAGAAAATCATAGGGGGATTTTATTCCCCCTTTGACAATACATCTAAATAGTGTTATAATAAATTATGAAAGCAGGAAAAATTTGGGGATCAACAGAACTTATTCATGCCAATGGGGTATTAGAATTTCATAGAATAGATTTTATTGGCGGTGGTGTATGTAGTAAACACAAACACGCATTCAAATGGAATGGTTTTTATGTGGTATCAGGAAAAATGAAAATCAAAGTATGGTCCGGTGATTATGATCTCGTTGACGAAACAATTTTAAACCCCGGGGAGTTTACAAGAGTTAAACCCGGATTTTATCATCAGTTTGAAGGTATCGAAAGTGGAGTTGCATTTGAACTTTACTGGGCAGAATTCAATCATAACGACATTATTAGAGAAACAGTAGGACATTTAAAAGATGATAAAGTTGTTCGCTTAGATAGTAAGAAGAAAAAATAAAATGGCCGACATATACACAATATACGCAGACCATAAGGACAACATAAATGCACACGAGTTTGTAGAAAAAATGGTTAGTTTCCTAGACAAATTAGTAGAGAATAAAAAAATGATTTGTTATAGAGTCACTAGAATGAAGTTGGGTTTTCGTTCTATGGATCTACCAGAATTCAGAATAGACATGGAATTCAATAATATGCAACAATTAGATGACGCAATGAACATAACACTCGGGAATAAAGACGTAGACAAGGCACACGTAGGGTTCAATCAATTTGTAAACACAGATACTATACAACATTTTTTATACAGAGATTTTCCAGATGGACAAAATTAGATATTCAGAAATATTTTATTCGGTACAAGGCGAAGGTAGATTCACTGGTGTGCCAAGTGTGTTCTTCAGAACATTTGGTTGTAATTTTCACTGTCACGGTTTTGGACAGGGCAGAGATAGATCAAAATGGCTCAAACCAGAAGAGATGCCATACGCCACACAGGATCTAACAAACATCAAACACGTTCGAGATCTTCCAGTTGTTAACATAGGCTGTGACGCTTCCGCAAGTTGGTCAGCAAGATACAAAGATCTTGTGGAATGGGATACTGTAGATTCTATTGCTGAAAAGATAATTGAGTATACTCCCAACAAACGTTGGAGTCTGGACAATGGTCAAGATATACATTTCATTATCACAGGTGGCGAACCCATGATGTGGCAAAAACAGATAATGGCGTTATTGAGACAGCCACAGTTTAATGATTTAAAAAACTTAACCATAGAAACAAACACAACACATCTGTTCAAAGATGGTTTTGACAAATGGGTGCAAGGGTTGGTAGCAGGTGATTACACAAAAGAACCTGTACACATAACCTGGAGTTCATCTCCTAAACTGTCTATATCAGGTGAAGAATGGAACAAAGCAATTCGTCCAGAAGTTGCGGCTCAATATGCTGGTGTACCAAACACACATATCTATTTTAAATTTGTGGTGGAGGATGAACAAGATCTTGAAGAAGTCAATCGAGCCAATGAGGAATATAAAAGAGCAGGCATTAATGCTGATGTCTATCTGATGCCGGTTGGTGCCACTGTTGAAGGACAAGCCAAAACGGCAAAACAGGTTGCCGAACTTTGTATGGCGAACGGATATAGATATTCCGGAAGACTACACGTGGATCTGTTCGGAAACAAATGGGGAACTTAATAAACATAGCGTTCCTGGGCGGTACCCATGGAAATTTTTTAAAATATATAATAGATAGATTCAGTCAACTTACGCCGTCTATCAACGAATCACCTTTTACAAAACTAGGTACAAGTCATGTACAAATAAAATATTCGGGAAAGGTAAATTCGTATCATCCTAGATCTGGTTGGCAAAATGTAGACGAACCTCACATTATTATCAAGTTTGATAAAGACGATGTCTTGTATATAACTCGAATGATATATGCAAGAGCGGGAGACATTAATACCGATTGGAACGAAGACTATATAAAATTTCCAAATATTTGGCACGAATGGTTCGACGAAAAAAACAAAATACAAAAATTATATAATAAAAAAATAGATCAAGATACGTTAATACCAAAATCTATTATGAGAGATTTTTTTAAAATGAGTTTTCTCGATATAGAAAATCACGGAGTTACATATTTTTTAAAACACATGATGAAAAATCATTTAGAAAATGTTTACTACATGAACTTCAATAATTTTTATAACAAAGAAAATTTTATAAAAGAACTCGAAGAAATAAACAAAAAATTTAATCTCGATATCAAATTGGATGACAACTTTGATCATGTATATGAAGATTTTATAAAAGGCATATCTTTAAAAAACACACGGTCAAGAGCATACGATGTGTATGAATCTTTGAAGAATGGTAAAAATGTAGAAATAGAATTAGACTGTATAGAAGAGGCATGGTTAAATGCCAAAATAGAAGAAGAAAATAAATTTATTGTCATGCCAAATGTCAATCAATATTTTAAAACAACATCGGACATAGTAAGTTTTATCGAGTGGTATCCCAATCATTATAAAGCAATGAATCCTAATTTACCAAAATTTAATGATATACCCAATCCTTATTACTTGCACAAATCAAAAAAATAAACTATAATATAGATATGAAAGTGAAAAAAACTATAAAAAAAACAACAAAGAAAAAAGAGACAACAAGCGAAGAACCGTGGGTCAAAGTTCTTAACATGAACGTCAATCCAGAGAACCCGAGGAACGGTTTCTTTGAACTGGATTGGAACGGCGAATTTGTTAATATGCTGAAACAAAACGGTTACGTCGGGGAGTCCGAAGAAGAAATTGTTGATAGATGGTTCCAGAGTTTATGTAGAACTATCGGAAATGAACAAGGTCTGGGTGACGTCACCGGTGGTTATGTTCAAGTAAACAGAAGAACTGACGGAAAAACAGAAGTATCGTAATTGACTTCTTGGAAAAATCTGTTATAATATAAACATGACTCATATACTTGTTGACACTGCAAATACTTTTTTTAGAGCAAGGCATGTTTTTCGTGGTGATACTTCCGAAAAAATAGGACTTGCTATACACATTACTTTAAACTCAATTAAAAAAGCCTGGGCAGACTTTGATGGTTCACATCTTGTGTTTTGTTTAGAAGGTCGTAGTTGGCGTAAGGATTATTATCCTCGCTATAAGGCCAATAGGAAAGAGACAATTGATGCAATGAGCCCAACAGAGCAGGAAGAAAATAAACTATTCTGGGAGTGCTATGATGACTTTTGTGAATTTATAAAGACAAAGACCAACGCAACTGTGTTACAAAATCCAAGAGTAGAAGCAGATGATCTTATTGCTCGTTGGATAGACCGACATCCTGATCAAAAATGTGTTATTATTAGCACAGATAAAGATCTCAATCAGTTAGTCAACGAACGTGTCTCGCAATATAATGGCATAACAGAAGAAACTATGACGATAGAAGGTGTTTTTGATAAGAAAGGAAATCCTGTTATAGATAAAAAGACTAAACAACCAAAAAAACTCGATCGCCCGGAATGGTTACTATTTCAAAAAGCCATGAGAGGTGATCCTTCGGACAACATATTCTCAGCATATCCAGGTGTGAGAACCAAAGGTACTAAAAATAAAGTAGGCCTGACAGAAGCATTCGAAGATAAAAATTCTCGAGGATATGCCTGGAACAATCTAATGCTGAGCAAATGGGTCGACGCAGATGGCATCGAGCATAGAGTTCTCGATGACTATAATAGAAATATGCAACTAGTCGATTTACACGCACAACCAGAGGTAATAATCGAGGAACTGGATCAAACTATAGATCAATCGATATCAGAAAACAAACAGATATCACAGGTAGGTATAAGATTTATGAAATTTTGTGCAAAATATGATTTACAGAAAATCACGGAACAGGCACAACTATATGTGGAGCCGTTTAATGCAAGGTTACAAACATGAGTATAAATGCAAAAACACTTGTAAAAGATAAATTTTGGATCGTAGAAGAAAACGGTCAAAAACTAGGAACCTTACAGAAAAAAGATAACAACGGATGGATCTTTTTGAGTAAGTCAGATAACACACAGATATTTCACACTAAAGAAAGTTTGTTTGAAAGATTTGGTGCAAGTGTTTTTGGCACAGAGAGTGAAATCCAAACAGTTGTACAACCAGAAGAGAATACAAACGAGTTGAACGTCCATGGGTATCCGGTAAATCAAAAACCCTACAATTCTATGTTTGACGTGCAGAAACAACTACCTATCTATACCAAAACACCTAAATCCAAGAGTTTATTTTGTGCGGGTTATTATATCATATGTTTTGAAAAAGGATGGAGGAAGGCCTACTGTCCAAAGGTAATTACATTACAGAGATATCCATTTAAAGGACCTATCAAAACCAAAATAGAAATGCAACAGATACTAAACAATGCAATCAAAGAACAAAATCCAGACACAACCAATTGAGGATTTTATAGCCAAACATAGGGTGGCAAAATCTAAAAATCAACCAACTGTGGTTCTAACTTTAAGAGAAGCAGATGCTCTTGCTCAAAGTTTATCGCAAACAATGACTAGGCTTGTTTCCATACAGGAAGAGATCATAGAAACACTAAAAACGGCTCAGCAGGCACAAACGGTCAACGTCGAAATGGACGGT
>Ga0075476_10000563_pt1 | contig 16549 bp, 13 predicted proteins | sample DEB08_DNA_5_FD_76339 | JGI IMG/M metagenome (GOLD analysis project Ga0075476, IMG submission 76339) | Aqueous microbial communities from the Delaware River and Bay under freshwater to marine salinity gradient to study organic matter... | ecosystem: Environmental > Aquatic > Marine > Coastal ...
TTTCTGAGCCAAACGCCCTGCATCTTGAGACATCTTGTTCATTGCATCTCCACCCAACATTTTATCTAAATTATCATATGCTTCTTCCAATGTTTCAGCATAATTTATTTTACCCCCTTTTGTTTTTTCAACAACAACACCATTTTCTGCTTCTTGAGCTCCATTTGCTAGTTTTTTTGTTATTTCCTTATCTATAATAAGAACTTCTTCATCATCATTTTTTTTTGATATATTTTGTTTATTTTCTTTTTTCTCTTTTTTATCTTTTTTCTCTTTTTTCTCTTTTCCATCATGATCCATACCTTCTTGAATATTATTATTTTGAGAAGCAACTAATAAATTTGTTAATAACATTGCTGATAACATAACAATTATCATATTTTTAGTAAAAAATGTTGTTACGTATCCAATTAAAACAAAGCCTACTATGGCTTCTAAATTTCCTACTAAAATATAACCGAATAAATTAGTTACTGCAAAGAAAAATACTATATATAAAACTGTTTTGTTTTTTAATATATTATTCATATTAAATGCCATGTATATATTAATATAGTAGAAAAAATTGATTTAATAACTATATTATAATCAAAGTAAATTATGGCAAATAATAGACAATTAGCTATATGTGAATTATTTTATCCGCATATTCATGGTGATATGCGAAATAACTGGAATAGCACTCCATATTTAATTTATTCAACAATTTCATTAAGTGAATTTTATGATAAATCATATGAAGAAATTATATCTATGTTAAAACAAGGTTATAGAGGTATTATTAATCATGATATTAAACATCCATTTATACGAAATTTTAAATTTATAATTCGAAAACCTAATTATATTTGTATTAATATAGTTGAACAAAATCAATTATCTACAGGTGAACATATTGCATGCTTAAAAACTTTTTGGATTAAAATAATACAACGAACATGGAAAAAAATTTTTAAACAAAGGAGAGAAATTGATAATAAAAAAAAATGTTTAAGTTCTCTTAACTATAGAGAAACATATAGTAAATGGCCAAAAGGATTAAATATTTATCCTAAATTATATTTAAAATGATTTAATTTAAAAATAATTTACATTCTTCTTCTTCTTCTTGTCTTTTTAGTTTTTTTTATATTTTTAGTTTTTGTTCTTGTTTTAGCACTAATTATTTTACCGGGGCTATTTCCAATATAGCTATATCCTCCTGTTGTGAGGGCGCTGTTGTTGCTGTTGGATCGATTGCTTTCGGAATTACGCATTCCAAAAGGCATCGATCCAACTGAAACAGCTCTTGGACCTTCAGTTACAACAGGTGCATTAGAATTCTTTCCAAATCTTTTATGATTTAAAATGTTATCTTGTAAGTTAGATTTTAAATCTTGAAGTACTTTTTGTAAATCTCTAATACTTGGTGATTTTTGAAGTGTTTCTTTAAGAGCATTTAATTTTTTAAGAAGTTCAGCCTGCTTTTGGTTATTCTGTTCTATTTTACCTTTAAGTTTTGCTACATCTTCTGCTGCATCTTTAAGATCTTCTAATTCATCAAGCGATCGTTGAATTTCACTAATTACAGCAAAAACGGCTGTCATCATAGCTTCCATTTCTGCTCGAGCCTGTGCATCATCATTAGCAATTTGTTGTACTTCGTTTGTGGCTTGTTCTAAATTATCCAAACTATTAAGTAGACTATCCATATTATATTATAATATATTATAACATAAAATTATATTTGTTTTGTAATATAATCCAATTCTTTTTTTATTTCATACATTTTTTTTAAAATAATAGATTGATCGATACGACTTTTTTTTAATAATTCTTCAGTAATATTTGTATTAGTAGAAATTCTTTCAATATATTCTGCAATTATACGCAATGCTTCATATTGTTGATATTTCTGTTCTTTAATATATTCTAAATATTTTATATAATCTTGCACTACATCAATTAAAAATTTATTATTTTTTTGTGTATAATATAATTCTTTATATTTAAATATTAAAAATTTTTTTTTTTCTTCTAAAATTCTTTTCATTTGTAAAATACATAAATCTCTTTTAGCTAAATCCATATATATATAATTATTATTTAATTATATACTATTTATGGTTTAAAAAATATTAATTATGTATAAATTACTTAATATATCATTTAAATAATCAATATAAATATCTAATCTAATAATATTTAGGATGTCTAAAATTGCTAATGAACCTCTGCTTACTGAAAATGATAATCGTTTTGTAATGTTTCCAATAGAAGACCAAAGTATATGGGATATGTATAAAAAACAAGTTGATTGTTTTTGGAGAACAGAAGAAATAGATTTATCTAAAGATATAGCAAGTTGGAAAACATTAAATGATGAGGAAAAATATTTTATTAAAATGGTTATTGCTTTTTTTGCAGGTTCAGATGGAATAGTTCTTGAAAATCTAGGAACAAGATTTATGGGTGAAGTACAATTAGCTGAAGCCAGAGCATTCTATGGTTTTCAAATAGCAATGGAAAATATTCATAGTGAGACATATAGTTTATTAATAGATACTTATGAAAAAGATGAAAAAGAAAAACAAAAATTATTTGAAGGTATTCAAAATTTTCCATGTATAAAAAAAAAAGCTGATTGGGCTGTTAAATGGATTAATGATAAACGTAGTTCATTTGCTACTAGATTAATTGCATTTGCATGTGTTGAAGGTATATTTTTTTCAGGAGCATTTTGTTCTATTTTTTGGCTTAAAAAGAGAGGAAAAATGCCTGGATTAACTTTTTCAAATGAATTAATATCTCGTGATGAAGCATTACATACTGAATTTGCTGTTTTACTTTACAATAAATTAGTTAAAAAATTAACAAAAAAACGTATAGCTGAAATTATTACAGAAGCCGTAGATATTGAAAAAGAATTTATATGTGAAGCTTTACCTTGTCGTTTAATAGGAATGAATGCAACACTAATGAGCCAATATATTGAATTTGTTGCAGATAGATTAGCAATCCAATTAGGAAATGATAAAATATATAATACGGATAATCCATTTGATTTTATGGAAGCAATTAGTGTAGAAGGAAAAACCAATTTTTTTGAAAAAAGAGTAGGAGAATATGCATTAGCCAATAAACAAAAAGATGATAAAACATTTGATTTTGATTGTGCATTCTAAATTAACTTATCTAAAAAGAAAATTATTACTATACTTAATAATTGAAACATATTAATTATTTTAGATATTTTTCCATTAGGTTCAAATCTACCGTAGCCTACTGTCGTTTGAGTAACTAAACTAAAATGTAAACAATCTAAATAACTAATTTGATTTACAGCATCTGTTTTTGGAAAATATGTATCTACAAATCCATTTGTTTCTAAATAATTACTCGATAAATAATATAATATAGAAAATAATAATACTGATAATGTATACATTTGTAAAAATCGTACCTTGAAATATTTTATAAAAAAATTAAGTAACATTATATATTATAAAATTATTATAAATAATGTTTTCTTTATTATACACCATTATCTACTCTAGCAATTGGAGGATCTGTTCTTGGATCAAATAATAAATTAAATGTTGCTGGGGTAATACCATATTTATAATTAGCTGGTATATTAAATCCATTTGAATCAGTTCCCATTGCTGGTCTAGCTTGTGTACTTAATGTATTATAATAAAATAAACCATTTCTCAATATAAAAACACCTATCGAATCACCAGTTTGAACATAAATATATCCATTATTTGTTGCTGGATTTGTAGGACCACCAGGTGTTAATCCTCCTTGTGTTGTTGTTAATGGTGTTCCAGGAAGATCTAAACCATAATACCAATCACTATTCCATACTCCACTTGCTGCAGTTGTTTTACTAGGATCAGCCCAATATGTAACACCCATAATACCTGTATCTCTATCATCAGTACTTAAAGATACTGTAGAATCAGTTCTAGAATTATTTCTATTCATCAATGTAGTTTGTCCAACTCTGCTTAAATATAAATCACCATTTTGAGTAGCACTAATTCCGTTAAATGGTATTAGTGGATTTCCTCCAGCTCCATTATTATTTCTAGCTTGATTTCTTCCCATGTCTATTTTTACCCATTGCCAACAATTATCTTGTGTATCAAATGATGAACCATTTCCACTTCCAGCTGGTCCGGCAGGACTACTTTGAACAGGAGTTCCAGATACACTAGGGTCTGATGCACTAGAACCAGTTACTGTTCTACGTTTTGACACTACTATAAAAATCTCTAATCCACGTGCTCCACCTGCATCTGGTGTAGACCATGGACAATTATACCATGTATTAATGCTATTACTGCCACCAACTATATGACCACCATCATATGGACCTAATGTCCATTGAAATAAAGTATTTGCATCTATCCAAAAAGGTTCTTTAACAGGTTGCATAATTGATTGAGCATATGCTTGAGTTACTGTATTTGATACACCAGTTGCAATATTACCCAAAGGTCTTTCAATACCTGTAAAGTAATTGCCAGTCGGGAGTGATGCTCTATCAGCCCAATGTATCATTGGAGAAATAATTCCATTAAATCCACCTGCAACAGGATCTACTCCTGGTGGAACATAGCCTGTAGATTGCATTAATCCCCCAAAACCTGGATAAATCCATCCTAATCCAGGACTATAATCATCATTAGAATTATCAAAATTTGCTGTAGGATTAAAATCTTTAAACATATTAATATATTTAATATTTAAATTATTTAGTGGTGTAAATTGAGATGTTGTATATGTTCCCCATGATAGAGTATTCATAGGTACAAAACTTTGATCTTGATCTCTATTGTTCCATGGATCAGCTGAATTAAAAGCTACTACAGGATATAAAGTTGTATTTGTAGGTAAACTATGAACACCAAAATTATAAGTTATTAAATTATGTCCAAATGGTCCTGTTGGTCCTGTTGAACCTGTAGGACCTGTAGGACCTGTAGGACCTGTTGGTCCTGTTGGACCTGTTGAACCAGTTGGACCTGTTGGACCTGTTGGTCCTGTTGGACCTGTTGGACCTATTGGACCTGTTGGACCTGTTGGTCCTGTAGGTCCTTGTTCTCCTTGGATACCTGTTGGTCCTGTTGGTCCTGTTGGACCTGTTGAACCAGTTGCACCTGTTGGACCAACAGGACCTGTAGATCCTGGTCTTGCTATAGCAAAAGCTATTCGTCCAGAAGGTACATCCGTTCCACCCTGTACAAAAGTAATACCATAAATATATTGATTATTTGCTGCATCATTTGTAACACTTGTAATTCTGAATAAACGTGATTTTGTTGCATCATCTTTTTTTTGAATATAAACATAACCACCAATTTGTGATAATGCCAATAAATTTGATACATCAACACTTGCTTCATTTGTATAACTAATATACATTTCTGTTGCCGAAGTTTGTGTACTATTATTTAAACGAACTTTTTTTGACCCTGCTGGACTACTTGTATTAGTTTCAAAAGTATATATAGTAGTCAGAGCTGCACTAACTCCACCATCACCAGTAGGACCTGTAGGTCCTTGTTCTCCTTGAACACCAGTAGGACCTGTTGGACCTGTAGGTCCTTGTACTCCTTGGGCACCTGTAGGTCCTGTTGGACCTGTAGGACCTTGTTCTCCTTGGACACCAGTTGGTCCTGTTGGACCTGTTGGTCCTGTTCGTCCTTGTACAACTGCATTTATAGTGGTTGTAACACTAGATATACTACTATCTCTAAATTCTAAATTTAATGTTTTATTATTACTGTCAAAAAATCCATATATTTCAATTATTATTCTTTTACCTGCAGATAAAACATATTTAGTATCTATTACTGCTCTATACTGATAGATATTTTGAGTAGTTTTTACAACAGTTGCTGAACTAGAAGCTCCTTCGTAAATTAGAGTTTGATTACTAGTACCATCTGCATCTACATAGTATATTTTAGGATAATATCTAACATCATCAGTATCCGTACTCGATACAGCATACATATCAAATTCCCAAATACCCAAACCTATAGTTATAGCAGGAACTTCTAAAGTATTTAATAAAAATGACCCCATTAGAATAGTTGTATTACTTTGTGTACCAGATTGTATTGCAGTCTGAGTTCCAGTATCAGGTATTATAGATAAAGTTCCCGAAGATGTAGGGGCTGTATCATTTTCAGAATCAAGAAAAAGAATAAGTCCTTGTATATTACCGGAAGGTCCTGCTGGTCCGGTCGATCCTGTTGGTCCTGTTGGACCTACTGCACCCGTTGTTCCAGTTGGTCCTGTTGGACCTTGTGAACCAGTTGGTCCTGTAGGACCTTGTGAACCAGTTGGTCCTGTTGGTCCTGTAGGTCCTGTAGGTCCTGTTGGTCCTTGGGCACCAGTAGGACCTGTTGGACCTTGAACACCAGTAGGACCTGTTGGTCCTGTTGGACCTGTAGGTCCTGTTGAACCTTGTACTCCTTGGGCACCAGTAGGACCAGTTGGTCCAGTTGAACCTGTTGCACCCGTTGAACCAGTTGCACCTGTATCTCCCTGTACTCCTTGAGCACCAGTAGGACCTGTTGGTCCTGTAGGTCCTGTTAAACCTTGTACTCCTTGGGCACCAGTAGGACCTGTTGGACCTGAACCCGATGGTCCTGTAGGACCTGGAGGTCCAGTTGAACCAGTAGGACCTGTTGGTCCTGAACCAGGTGGTCCAGTAGGTCCAACTGCCCCAGTAGGTCCAGTAGGTCCAGTCGGACCTGTAGAACCAGGATATCGTGAACCAAGAGCAGATATCACAATTTTATCACCTGCATAAAATCCATTAATATTATCAACTAAATTAGGTCCTGCCCCTGTTACTGGGATACCAGCTACTAAAATTTCACGCCCACCATCGGCTTGCGTCTTAAATCTTCCAAAAGATACAGATGCAACAACTAGAGTTGTTTGTGCATTAGAACTTTGTAAAGTTGATACAACTCCTCTTGCAATAACGTTTGCTCCAGCATCAATTTGTTCAACTAAATCACCTGGCGTATATACTGCATTATTAACTGTAGAAATATATACAGGTCCAATATCTAAACTAGAGGCAATACATTTTATTGAATTATCTAGATTACCTTGAGAACCCCAACCATCTGTTGGTTGTGGAAATTCATATTGGGGTGTTATAGTAGTAGTATCTCCATATCTTCCATGTCTAAAATTAGAAACTATTTCATAAATAGCCCAAGTAGGTGATTCTATTAAATTTGGAGCAGGTGGATTAGCTATTCGTTCCTTTACAGTTAATTGTATTATTGTACTTTCTTGCTTTTGTACAGGAGTTTGAAAAGCTCCTGGGCGCCATGTTTCAATCCAATTAGAACAATTAGTACCTTGATTATCAGTTTCAGATATAATTAATCCTGCACTATAACCTTCAAATATTTGTGGAGTTCCGGGTGTTATAGTGTTAAAAGCTGAAGAAGCTATATTTGGTGGAGGTAAAAAATACGTAGGAGGTGGTGATGGTGCGATACCATCTTGTGGAACAAAAGGAATATCATAACCAGATGTTCCTGGATTAGGAGCAGGATATCCAGGTCGTGTAGATGCTAATATTGGTGCTGTAGCAGAACACGAATACCATGTAATCTCACCACTAGAAACAGTTTTGTCTCCATCTGGTGGAGTATTTACATTTCCAGCTGTATTTCTTAATGCAAAATTCCATTCTCTACTAATTCCACCATTAATACCATATTCACCTGTTGGAATAGAACTAATTTCTACGAAATCACCAATATTTAGAGATAAATTACTATCTTGAATTAATGTTATTTGGCTTGGTGCTATAGTATCTTCTGGAGGTTGTAAAAGAGGAGTTGAACCCCATTGATAATATTCAGTATATGGTGCAATATTACCTGTAACTGTTGTTGGTTGTGTAACTTTAAAAATAGCATAATTATCATGATCATTATGTTTTTGTATTTTAATAAAATAACCTCCTGATCCTATATTTGTTCCAGACCATAATTCTTGAATATCTTTTGTTTTACCTCCAGCTGAATCATCATGATGTAAAATTATTCCATTATTAACTAATTGTTGTGCAGTAGAATTTGTAGCTCCACTTCCACCATTAGCTACAGATGTTAAATGTCTTGATGTAAATGTTCCTAGACCAGCACCAAAACCTGGATGAGGTGCTTCTGCAGGAACAGTTGCAGAACCACCTTCTGCTACACGCCATAATCCACCTGCTTGAAGTTGTAATCCTCCTCCACCATTTCTTGTAAAACTAACAACTACTATATCTCCTTCTTGAAAACCCCAAGAATTTGTGCTTCCATTCCATTGAAAGTTTGTATTGCTAGAAAAAATTGGAAAAAATTGTATTTGATTAGTTATACCTTGGCTAGAAACAGTCTGCTGATTACAAGAATTAACTGACCATCCTTGTCCAGCTGCACCACCAGGTCCTATAGGAAAATCTGAATTTATCGATGAAAATGCATTTTCTAAAGATAAAATACAAAAAATAGGTGCTTCGCCTGCTGCAGGATAATCTCTCCATTGATTTGCGGGATTACTTTGATTAAATGGATTTTGTGGAGTGACTAATCGTCTTTTAACTGTTATTTGAATAAATCCTCCAGGTGTTAATGTATCTACTGTTGTTCCTACTGGCCATTGCCAATTTTGCGAGGCTGCTCCACCTCCTGCAGGAGATACACCTGTAACAGGAACTATATTACCTGAATTTTGACCACCATTTAAATTATGTCTTGAAAATAAACCTAATACAGAGTGCATTTCATTACCAAATCTATCTCGTGAATTAATAGATATACGATTTTTACCTCCACTAGAATTTGGAGGTAAAGGTACTCCACCATCTGCAGCGGCAAAAGTTTGCATACTTAATTGACCATAAATACCACTACCATTTGTTGATGCAAATTCACCATTACCTGAAAAATACCACTCACTAGATAATGCCGGATTAACAGCTTGAGGTCCAGTAGGTCCAGCTGGTCCTGTGGGTCCTTCTGCTCCAAGTGGTCCTCTTGGCCCTGTAGCCCCTGTAGGACCCCTTGGTCCAGTATCACCTGGAACTAATGCATGTTGTACTTGATTATATTCACATAAAAAGGACATTTATAATATACATATATAAAGATATTGTTTAATTAATAATATCGTAAATTTTTCTATATTATTAAATGTTAATAATATAATGAATAATAAAATTATTCTTATAAGTGCTAAGAAAAATAGTAATATTATAATTGAAAATAATAATATTGAAAATAATAATATTGAAAATAATAATATTGAAGAAATAATTAATACTGAAAATAATAAAAATGTTCCATTAATTATAAATAAAGATACTATTAATAATGATGTACCTAAAACTGTGTTTATTGTTCCATATCGTAATAGAGAACCACATAAAATTTTATTTGAAGAAGCTATGAAAAATAATTTAAGACATTTGGAATCATATAAAATTTTTTATGCACATCAACAAGATAAAAGACCATTTAATAGGGGAGCTATGAAAAATATAGGATTTTTAGCAATAAAAAATTTATATCCTAATCATTATAAAGATATTACTTTTGTTTTTCATGATGTAGATTGTTGGCATAGAAGGCCAGGTGCAATAGACTATATGACTGTTAAAGGTAAAGTAAAACATTATTATGGTTTTACATATGCTCTAGGCGGTATGTTTGCAATTAAAGGTGAAGATTTTGAAAATATAAAAGGATTTCCTAATTTTTGGGGATGGGGAATGGAAGATAATGTAATTTATGAAAGATGTATTAAAAATAATTTATATATAGATAGAAGTCAATTTTATTCTATTAAAGATCAAAATATAGCTAGACCATATGATGGTTATAAACGTACTTATAATAAAAGGGATGTTGTAGTATATAAACATGAAATTCCAGGTGATATTACACATTTATATAATTGCCAATGGAATATTGAAAATGAAATGATTAATATTACAAATTTTTTATGTGAAACTTCTTTAAATGAAACTGAGTTTGTTGAATTTGATATCAGAGAGGGAGGAAAATTACCTGTTCCACAAGGATATGGAAGACGATCTTGGAAAATTAATACAATGATGAAATAATTATATAAATAAATGAATTTATATAATTATTAATGCAAAATATAATTAATAATAGTATAGTATCTAAAAATACTAATAAAAATATTACTACAGAAAGTAGAATATTGAATACTAATGCAGAAGAAAATACTCTTAAAGCATTTTCTACTATTAAAGATTGGTTATATAATACTTCTCCAACTGATTGTCCTCAAGTTACAGCTATTCAACGATTTCATATATCACCTAAAACTAAACTTAGCAAACATTATCCTGGAAATATAATATTAGTTCAACAATTTTATCTGGATTCTAATGATAATCGTCATGCTGAAAATAAAAGATGTTTACTAAATAATGTACAAAATAATTTTATTGATAAAATTATATTACTTAATGAAAGATTATATTCTAATGATGAATTAGGTGTAATATCTAATAAAATTCAACAAGTTATTATTAAATCTAGGTTATCATTTAAAAAAGTTTTTGAATGGACACAATTAAATAATATAGATGGTTATATTGTTTTAGCAAATACAGATATATTTTTTGATAATACAATTGATAATATAAGAAAAAGTAATTTGCATAAAGAAAAAAAAATTTTTTCTTTATTACGTTATGAATATACTAATAATAATTTAAATAAATGTAAATTATTTGGACCTAGACCTGACAGTCAAGATTCATGGATATGGCATACTAATAATAAATTAACAAATAAACAATTAAATATATTAGATATTCAATTAGGTGTTCCTGGTTGTGATAATAAAATAATATATATTTTTAATATATTAGGATTTTTATGTTATAATGAACCAGAATTAATACGATCATATCATTTTCATTCTTCACAAATTAGAAGTTATAATAAAGATACAAAAAAAGTACCTGAACCATATTATTCTATTTTTCCTTTATTAAATAATGAAAGTGAACCATCTACACATCATACGTTTAATATTATTCATGAAAATAATTCTATATTTAATTATGTAAATAATAAAGTAAATAATAAAGAAAAATTTATTATTCCTAGAATTGCAGGTATTGAAAATGAATTAGCTGTTGGTGGAGCTATAATTAAACAAGGAATTGATACTGGACAACTATATAATCAAAATCAAATAGAATCTCTTAAAAAATTATTACCTACTATGAAAAACAATGCAGGTATTAAAATTACTACTATTAATTCTATTTTTAAATATTCTGATCAATATCTCTCTGCATTTAAAAAATGTGAGCGTTATTTTTGGTGGGAACCTTGGGGTAATGTTGTTAGATGGATAAAAAACTCTAATAATTTTATGATACTCAATTTTGAACAACCTAAATTTGATGCTGTTGCATTAGATATATTTCATTCTATTACTAGACAACCTTGGACATTAGCTCTTAAAGGACAAAGATTATTAATTATTTCCCCTTTTGTTGATAGTTTTAAAAAACAAATAGCTAATAAAGAAAAAATTTATGATATTGATTTATTTCCTGAATGTTCATTTATTTTTATTAAACCACCTCAAACTCAAGGTGATAATGATAGTAAAGAATTTGATATTGAGCTTAGTAACCTTATTAGAGAGATTTATAAAATTAAAGATAAATTTGATATTGCATTATGTTCTTGTGGAGGTTATGGTAATTTAGTTTGTAATGCTATTTATGATATGGATAAATCTGCTATATATATTGGAGGTGTGTTACAAATGTATTTTGGTATTTATGGTAATAGATGGCTTACTGAAAGAAAAGATGCTATGAAATTGTATCTTAATAATTATTGGTCAAGACCTCAACAACATGAAAAACCTACTGGAGAGAAAAAAATAGAAAATGGATGTTATTGGTAAATAATAATAAAAATTATTAATTATTAATTATTAATTATTATATTTTTTGTATAATGTTTGGGGAATAAGTTTATCTCTCATTTCAAATAATTTTTTATAACATTTATTTATTGTTACTTCACTTATTTCACTTATATTGTTTACAGCTTTTTTACTTACATTTAATTTACATTCTTGAGATACAAAATATATTATTCCTGCTGCTATTGAATGTGGAGTATTTTCTGGTATTAAATTATTTTTTTCTATTCTAATTGCTATAAATTTTGCTAATTTTGTTAATTCTGTATTTATATTTAAACGACTACAATATCTATCAATAAATGATGAAGGAGTTGTTTGACATAATAATGTTTTATCAGAATTAACATATTCATGTTCTAATTGATTTATTATGGATATTGCATTTTTACAACCTCTAGTTGCACTTGTATTATCTAATTTAAATATTGCTGCTATTTCTTTGGCTGTTCTAGGATAATTATTTATTCTAGCTGCTACATATATTGAAGCAGCTATAATTCCATCTCTATTAAATCCTCTAAATGTTCTAGCTTCAGATATTTTTTTATGATAACGCATTGCATCATCTATTATTAATTTAGGTATTCCTGATTGGGTACCTAAAATTGTAATTTTTTGAAATTCATCATATTGAGACTTTTCACGATAGGGCATTGATTGCCATTCTGTATAACGTCTTATTTTTCTCATTTCATAAGTTGATTTATTTGGACAAATTACTTTACAACCAAAAGACGATTCTTTTAATAATGGATTTATTGGCATACCACATCTTGTTGGATCATTATTACTATTATCATCTGCACCATAATAACGCCATTCTGCTCCATGCTCCAAGATATCTTTATAAATTACTCCACATGATCGATTTGTACATGTTAAAAATCCTTCTTCCGCTGTTGCTAATTTACTATTACAACACTCACAATATTCTCTTTCTTCTTCATTTGAACTATATATACATTCCAATGGTTGAGTATCTTCTTTTGTTTCTTTTTCAAATTTTTCCCATAAAGCTTTTTTATTTAAACTTGATTTCCTTAATTTTTTTGTTTTGGTTGGATTGTCATTCATTATTTAGGTTTATTTATTACAATAATATATTTCTAATTCAATTTTATTTTATATATATTTATCATATGGGTAACATTACATCACAACAACAAACTACTAATACTAATACTAATAAAAAATCATTATCTCAAGTTATTAATTATGTTGCTGCTAATTACATTCTTACACAAAACTTTCAAGATATGAAAAATCTTTCTAATATGAATTATTGTAATAAACTAGTTATTATTACTTCTAAAATTTTTGAAGACAATTTAGATACTTTAGAGGTAAATTATCTAGCACAACGTTTAAGAAATGGTGTTACTGTCAACGAAATGACTAAAGACAATATTACTTTTATTAATACAAATAATCTTTCTAGATTAGATGAAAAAAATACTACACAAAAACGTAGAATGTGTATTGGTATTGCTAAATATTATGTTAAAATTGCTCATATTTTTGCTGCTATTGTTACTACACTCAATCCTGTTTATTCTTATAAAGATAATACTGGAACCCCACAAAAACTTACATTATTAAACAAAGTTGATTTACCTAAAGATGCTACACCTAAAATTGATAAAATAAATTTATGTAGTAAAAGATTAAATGCATTAATTAACAAAAATGATTATAATGTTCAAGATAATACTGAAATTACTATCAATCCTGATTTTTGCTCAATGAACCTAGACCCTAATTCTAAAAATACTAAATTATTTTCTAGAGAACCTGGTATCCCTGAACTTAAACAGTTATATTTTGATAAATACAACTATGATGATGGAGGTTTTACTGGTATGACTGATAAAACAAAAAAACAGTATCTTAAAGATGTTCAATTATTTTATAAACAATTTACTGGTGATACTGAAATTCCTCTTGATGCTAGTGGTAATTCTAAAATTACTAATTTTAGTGATATTCCATTAAAAAGTTTTCATAAAGCCAAAGGATGTCTTAAAAATGGTGAATATACACAGAAATATAAAGGTAATTTAAAAGATGTGTTATTTTCAAAGTACGCAGAACATATTAAAAAAATGATGCAAACTACTACTACTAATCAAAATAAATTAGTAGATATTATTGATGAAATTTTTATATTTAATTTAAATCCTGAAACTAAAAGAAGAGAAATTATTATTAATCCTAAATTAACTGAAGATCAACTTCAAAAAATTGTTGAAAAAACTAGAAATATTATTGTTAATTTATATTTACAATGTGAAAATGATTTTTTGATTGGTTTAGAAATTTTTGAAGCTATTGTTGAAAAACAAATTTTAGAAACATCCAAAGAACAAATTGAACAATTAGATAAAAATATAGAAAAAACACGTTCATGGATACCACCCGATCCTATTGATAACAAAATAATTAGTGATGAAACCTCTATTACTAAAATGCAAACTAATCCTATACCTAATATTACTCCTGATAATACTGTTACTGATGTTACTCCTATCGTTCCTGTTACCAATGTTACTCCTGTAACTGATGTTACTCCTCCTGTTCCTGTCACCAATGTTACTCCAGTAACTAATGTTACTCCTATCGTTCCTGTCACCAATGTTACTCCTGTCACCAATGTTACTCCTGTAACTGATGTTACTCCTTCCGTTCCTGTCACCAATGTTACTCCTGTAACTGATGTTACTCCTCTTGCTCCTGTTCCAACTAATATTATTACTGATGAACCAGTTAAAGTAACAACAAATTTAACATCTGATAAATAAATTACTAAGTAATAATATGTTTATAATATTACTATTCCTACTGCTGGATAAGAATATTAAGGAATGATTTATTATATAAATATTTTCTTAACATTATTATATAATGGCTCTCAAAAGTTTAGTTAGACGTACGCACAAAAAGCGTGTGCGTTCATCCCCTCGCCGTGGCAAGAGTGCTGCAACTAAAGGCAAAAAACGTACTCTCCACAACAAAACTAAGAATATTAAACGCCGTGCTAATTTAAGAAGACGCTCTATGCATAAACGTAAGGGCGGCTCTTCTTGCTCTATGGCGCAAAACTATTCTGGTGGTTCAATGCTTCCTCTTGCCCCCCATCCTTTCCCAGAAGGTAATCACAATCTAAGAGGACCTCCTTTCCCTCCTCTCGGTGGTCCTAGTCATCATGCTTAAGTAAATTATTTTATATAGGTATTAAAGATCTCTTTCATCTATAAAACTAAAATACTTAATACCATACTGTACGCTTCCAGTCAAAAATATTTGTTATGCGTAGATATAAAAGTGTAACTAATTTACATGATACTCATCGTGAAAAAAGGTTGAAAATGTTTTTTATTTTATTAATTTAGCAATTATATTATATTATATTATATTATAATGGCTCCCAAAAGTTTAGTTAGACGTTTACACAAAAAGCCTGTGCGCTCATCCCTTCGTCATGGCAAGAGTGCTGCAACTAAGCGTAACAAATTACATACTAAAGGCAAAAAACGTACTCTCCGCCGCAAAACTAAGAATCTCAAACACCGTGTTGGTAAAAAAACACGTTCTATGCGTAAATAAAAATTAGATGTTCAATAGAATTCTAGTTCCCACAGTCACTTCTGTTTGACAAAATGAATATAAGAATTTTAGCAAGTATTATGTAATATAATATTATTATATTATATATAATGTCCTTAACTAAACGTGTTCGTAGTTCTCATTGTCGCCGAAAGGGTTCTGCTGCTTGCAGAGCCACCAAAGGTTGCAAACTTGTTAAACGCAATAAAGAGTCTTTCTGCCGTAAAACTAAGAATCGCAAACGCCGTACTATGCGTAAACAAAAAGGTGGAATGCTTGATAAATTAATGGGTATGTTTAAGGCCCCTGCCGCTCCTACTGGTCATACTGGTAATAATAAACCTGCTGGTAATAATAAACCTGCTGGTAATAATAAACCTGCTGGTGGTAATAAACCTGTTGGTAATAATAAACCTGTTGGTAATAATAAACATACTGGTAATAATAAATCTGCTGGTAATAATAAACATACTGGTAATAATAAACCTATTGGTAATGGTAATGGTAATAAGTCTCATCTTCAGGCATGAGATAGCAAATATTAAAAATCTAATTATATATTTAGATCTTTAATATTAACTAGTTTTTCTATATTTTTTTGAATTTTCTTATTATTATTTAAATTATGATCACCTATTGTTTTTCTAATTAACTCCATATAAATTTTACTTTCTTTCTCTGAACTTATCCAATTTGGATGTAATTTTTCCCATTCTTCAATAGTATCTAATTGTTTTTTAGAAATAACATTTATTTGATTATTTAATTCAGTTCCATTATTATCTTCATACCATTTTTCATTGCCTTTTATATATAAAGTACAATCATTTTCATGACAACAATGAATTGGTCTTTTAGTAGGACCAAGCTCTTTTAAATTTTTTGCAAAAACATTACTAATTCCTTCTATATACCCATTTTGTTTTGTATATAAAAGATC
>Ga0075476_10000576_pt1 | contig 16415 bp, 17 predicted proteins | sample DEB08_DNA_5_FD_76339 | JGI IMG/M metagenome (GOLD analysis project Ga0075476, IMG submission 76339) | Aqueous microbial communities from the Delaware River and Bay under freshwater to marine salinity gradient to study organic matter... | ecosystem: Environmental > Aquatic > Marine > Coastal ...
CGCCACCAGTAGAATTACCAGTTGCGCGGTTTTGTGATTCTTGCAGTTTTGCACGAATTTCTGCTAATGATGCCATTTTGTAGCCTCCTTTGTTTGCCTAATAAAAAATGTCATTTATGCCTAATGCATACGTACTATTATATGCAATGTTATTTATCTTGTCAACAAGATTTTTAACTAATTCTGAGTTTTTAATTCCAAATTAGATTACAGAGCAGGGTGTTTCTTCCAAACAGGGCCAGTCTGTTGCCGGACCACCGCAAACTCCGGCTAGTACCACGGGTTTGTATGCTTCTCCCCGTTCGTAAACAACATCATACCCAGCACAGCCTGATAGGAAAAAAAGCACCAAGCATCCTACTAAGAGTATTATTCCAACTCTTTGTAAATTATTCATAATCGGAGCCTTTGCTGAATGATTGTATTTCTATGCATATGTCAATCTGTGTTGATGTAAGATATTTCAAATCTTTCATGCAGTCTATGCTACCGTGCTGTATTGCATCATGTGGTTGTGGTTCTTTGCCCCAGCGTTCTTTCCACGGACCGTGCCAAATTAAAAACGCAAAAACAACTAGGACAACTACAAGTCCTACTGGACTAGGTTGTGGTGCCTTATCCATCTTAATCTCCTAAACGCAGTCACCTTGATCTGCTAATTTAATGTAAACACCTCGATCATATTCTTCCTTGGTTATCCATATTCCCCTGTGGAACACGCACTCTCTGCCATCTTGGCTAATAGCCTGCTGACCTTCTGAAGGATCGGGTACCTCTTTTACTATAATTTCCATAATATTTCCTTTTGGGATTTTTAAAAATGCCCTGCCTTGTGGACAGGGCATACTTTACTACTAAGTTGTTATTACTTGTTCATTACATACATTGTAACTTCAAAGCCATAACGCATTTCAATTGCTTCTGGTTTAGTCCACATAATGTGTCTCCTTTCTTTCGAGATTTATGCAAACAGTTCGTCGGAGAAGTCGTCACTAGGTCCGATTTGAGTTCACCAAAAAAAATAGTGTAGCAGTTTCCTACTACACTATTATTTAAACATCTTTACGTAAAAAATCAATACGTAAAATCATTAAAATTTAATAAGTTCTTTTATTCTACCCAGTTCTTCTAAGTCTTCTGCGCCTTGTTCCTGTGCCGGTGCCATTCTTTCCACAAACTTACGAGCAATTTTACCCGCTTGTTCGCCAAACTTTTTGTCCACCATTACACAAACGCCTTCGGGTCCTTTAGGGAAAGTGCCTGTATTCTTGTCATAGAATGAATTGATAAATTCTGCTAGGCTTTCCAGTGTATGTTCTTCGCCATCTGAAGTCTTAAACTTAGTGCCTTTCTTAGCACCTTGTGATTTTAGGTCCTGAACTTTTTTGCTAAATTCGTTGCCTTCACGCATATCTAATTCATGTTGAACTTTGTCCAAGCCCATTTCTTTTACCTTTTCAATCATGTCATCTATGACCTTGTTGGCAAAAAGTTCATCAGGCTCAGCATCTTTACCATATTTTAAATCTTCAAGTCTTTTTATTGCTTCTTCTTCCGAACCGGAATCTAACACTTCGCCTTCAGCATCGGTAACTGCCATATCCCAAGCATTTCCACCTTCGTTGGTAACGCCTTCTTCCTGCTGTGGTTCAACTTCATCTGCACCAACTGCTGGCTCATCCGCCATGTCGCCAAAGTCTAACTCGCCTAATACGTCAGGTGCATTTTCTTCAACCCAAGCCTTGACCATTGGACGAACATCCTGTTCTGGATCTGCCTTCTTAATGTCCTGTTCTAGTTTTGGATCTTCAATGATGCCTTCTAAACTCGTAATTGCATTTGTGCCATCAACGCCTGCTTGGAATTCTGTGTTTAGTAGTCCATTTAATTTTTTGATCATGTCTGCCTTTTCTTCTTCGTCAGCCATTGTTAGTGGGGATTCCTCACCTAGGTTATTAACCCAGTTTTCAAAGCCCGCCATTGGGTCTTGTGTGTTCTCACCGAAGTGTCCTAATACCTTATTAATTTCTTCTGCTTCGTCTTCATCTGGAATGTGTCCAAAGATTTTAGCAAGGTCTTCTAGGAAAGCACTTGTGATAGGAAAGTCTTCTGGTTTTTCTTCTACCTGTTCCATACTTAAATCATTTGCTGCTTCGTCACCATATTTTTCAGCATATTTTTTAACTTCGCCTGTTTCAATTGAATCTGATGGAATACCTGTATCCATCATATATTCTAGGAAACCTTCTGGTAGCGGGTCGCCATTGTTGCCAATGTGTTTTTCATACTTGTCAGCCCACGCTTTAATTTGTTCTTCTTTATCGTCATCTGCCTCGGATACTGATTCATTGTTCAATAAATCTTCTTGATGCTTTTTAAGTTCTTCTATTGAATCAAATGGTCCGCCTGTTTCTTTTCCATCCTTGTATGAATAAAACTTGCCATCCACTTTCTTAGCAGCAAGTCCATACTTATTCATTCCCATTGATGAAACTTCGTTTGTCATACCGACTATGTCGTCATAGCCTACTGTTTCTTCTTCTTTCATTAGTCTGTATATGATAGGGAATGCACTAGCAATATCTTCTTTGAAGTTTTTAACAGTGAATTTTTCCTTGTATTCTTCCATCACGTCATCTGGAACTTCAACTGCCTCAGGTGCCTGGAATTCTGCCACATAGTTTTCATAGTGTGCCTGCTTGGATAGTCTAGCAACTCTTTCTCTCAGCCCGTCCAATTGCGCCTTGCTGCGTTCAACGATCGAATTAGTGTCGGAATTCATTAGATCGTTTCTCACGCAGTAGTTTGTAAAACTTTTTAGTTGTGCAATCTCTTCACTCATCTTGATGATGCTTTCGCCGATAGCGTCATATGGTAACCCGCCGTTAGCCACGTGTCGCTGCATTGCTCTAGCACCTGCAAGGTGAATGAAAGGATACTTAAATCTTTCCCCGTCTTGGTTTTCAACGAACAGTGCGGAAATGTTTCTGCTTCTATCTCCTGGCTTCTGTTCAAAATCATCAGCAAGTTTTTTGCTGTGCTTAATAATTAATCTTGTATCTAATAACTTCTGGAAACTCTGTGTCTTGGTTCCATAAAGATTGCTCTCATTCATTACTGTTTCTCCGACGGGTTTTGTTATTGTATCGTTATCCGATTGTGGCATTGAATGTTGGCTAAGAAATGCATAATCTCTTTTATCCAAATTATCCTTTGCTATATCTCTAGTATCAAATGCCAGTAGTCTGCGTTTTGCAAACATTCTTAATTCTCTTAGGAAATCGTACCAGTTGCTCTTTTGATCACTATCCATTCCTTCTGTAATACCGCTCGAAAAATAAACCTTCATGCTGTTAGGCTCAGCAATGCTTATGCTTACGTGGCCTATGTTCTTGTCATTTTCGATGTAATCAAAATCAAAAAATCTAGCACTTTCAGGATTTATAGTGATAGCACCTGTGCTTTCACCCAGTTTTAAACCCGTGAATCTGCTTCTAATTTTATAGAATAAATCTGTTGCTATATTACCGGTTGCGTCCATAGTAAAGTATTTATCAAAAACCGCCAGATACGAATATTGGCATTGGATACTCGTCTTCGGTCAATCTCTCCGTCATTTTTTCATATATTTGAGGATCCCAGTCTGCAAGTTGATTGGCCATTCTCACAATTAGTAGTGTAGCACTCACCAAATCGTCATGTTCACCTGTTTTTGCACCATACCCTACACCGTGTGCCACGAATGTTTTTAATTCTGAGATAAGTGGCTTGCTGTATATAGACATTTTATTACGTTCTAAAGCATTTTTAAGCCCGCTACATGCAGTTATTTTAGTTTTGTGTGTAGTGTTAAACCCTTTTCTAAATTTACGCACATGTCCTTTTCTTATTGGTTCTGAAAGGAATAATCCGTGGAAGTTTTCCTCTCCAATATCCTTGATAACAACTAGTGCAGCCTCACCTATTGTATTGTTTTCACAACTATAATAGATTGTAGGATTAGCATTTCCTTTTTCAGTCTGCTGGTCATATATGTATTTTAGTATGGATTTTAGATGTCGTATCTGTTGTTGCACCGGAGTAAGATTGTGTCTCCATTCGCCCACCTGCTGCATGGTTGGCATTTCAAATATCTGTATCGCAGCATAGTCTCCGCCCGTTCCTAGGCTAGGATCGAGTGCCACTAGATAGGTTGCTTTTGGATTGATATTTTTATACCATCTAGTTTGTCCCATGGTGAGAATAGGCTCAGTTCCTTCTAGTTCTGCTAGTTTAACACTGTTAATGAGTGTTTCATCAAAGATCAAGAATTCACAATCAAACTCACGACGGAATCTTTCTTCTCCAATCTTGGCACGTTCCTCATTGGCCCATGCTTCATCTCTATCCGGATGCTCCGTCCATGGAGCAAAGAAAGGATAGAATCCATTAGTACCTGTTACCGTGTCATTGCCATACTCATCAAAGTGTTTATTCGCTTCAGTCCATATCATGGCAAACTGGTCTTCATCCGAGTTTGGTGTGCTAGTAACGATTGCCTTACCGCCCGTTGACAGTGTGGGAGAAAGAGCAGTCCAAAACTCGCGAGCCTTCTCGGGTGGTTGCACGAATGCAAACTCATCACAGTATATTAATGAAAGTGATTTACCACGTCCTGTGTCTTCAGTAGTTGTGGTTGCTTGTATTCTAGCACCATTATCAAATTCAATGGTATTCCTGTTATAGGTATAGATACCTGCACGCAAAAAGTCTGGTATGGATTCATATGCATACCTAAATCTATTCATGATATCCTGCGCACCCGTGTATTTGTGTGCAGCAATCAATACCTGTGCTTCCGGAGTGAACATGCAATACCAAAGAAGATATGCTGCCGCGCAGGTAGTCTTGCCCATCTGTCTTGGTAGCATTGCTATGGTGTATCTATGATCATGATATGCGTGTAGTAATTCTTCCTGATAACCATAAGGATTAAATGGTATGCTTCCAAGTGTGGGATGTTGAATCTTGATAAAATTTTTCGCAAAGTATAGTGGACCATCCTTGGGATCCATGCATGCCTCAAGGTGCTTTACTTCCTCTAATGTGTATTTTTGCTTTGTATGCGCCTTCTTAATTTGGACGCCATCTAAACTCTTTGCCATACTAGTATTTAATCAAAAAAATAGGGCCTTGCGGCCCTATTGGATAGATATGAAACTAAGTTATTATGAAATATTTAGTGAAGTTTTTACTGTTACAGTAATTGCATTTGCACCAAAACCATTATTTCCGTAGCCTGCACCCAGTGCCTGCACTTCGTTTTGGATGTTTGCTGCAAGTGTAGTTGCACTTGAATCACTGTTCCAGTCTGCTGTCTCGTTTGGTGTTTCAACTAGAACTGCCATTTGCGATCCTGTATCAAATAAGTCGCCTCTAATGACAATAGTAGCATACTTGCCAATGATTTCAAATACTGCCTGTATAGTTTCATTTGCACCAACTTCTGCTGTTGCATTTGCAACAAAGTCAATTAGTAATATTGTTAATGGCTTTGTTCCAACAAAATCAATATCTGTAATTTCTGGTTGAACGCCATCAGCAGCAGAAACTGCATTTCTGTTTTGAGCGACTAATACCGAGCTACCGCCGCCAATAGTTGTTGTTAGTAAGTCTGCCATTATTTCGCTCCTTTATGTTCTTCTAGTGCTTGTAGCAATTGTTGCTTGATAGAAGCACGCAGGTCTTCGCCTTCCTTAACACGCTGCATTGGATTATCTCCGCCTGCTACCTTAGGATGCGTTCCTTTCATTCTGTTCATGCCACCTGAAGTTTTCTTAGTGATGTAATTGATATCTCTCTCATCTTCATCAGGCTCATTAGCATATGCTTCTTCTTTATCTTTTTTCTCCATGTCATGGTCGTCCATGTCATGATCACCGTCGTCATCTCTGTCAACAGTCTTGTGTAATTTTTCTTCGTCGTCGTGGTCTTTTTCATGAGCGTCAAGTTTACCGTCATTATCATAATCGTTATCGTCACCTTTGTCGCCCATTGCTTTAATGGCAACCATATCATCTTCGCCGCCTGGCATGTCATCGTTATCGCCATCAAAGTCTGGTAAAATTTTGTTAATTGGTGTTGGCATCGGAGGGCCTTCCGGTGCATCCATTCCTGGAGACATGATAGAAACACTAGGCATGTCGCTAATATCTGGTTTTGCATCGCCCTTCATCTTAGCAATAAGTGCCATTACGTCATCAATTGCATCTCCCTGTGCATTAATGTTAATGCTCATCGAAGCCTTATCCTTAGGCTCTGCTGGAGGCATATTTGGTGCCATTGGCATTCCACATTCTTCTGTGCTTTGCTCTACAGGTGCCTCAGTCTTTGCTGTATCAATTTCCTGCATTTTGGCTAATAGTTCATGAAAGTTCATATTAGTTACTCCCTACAGGACTCTTTACCCCTGCTTTATCTTGTTTTAATTTTGGTGTGTCCTGATAAATGTCTGCCTTTAATTTATCAGTTCCCAATTCCTTTTTTCTTTCCTTTGCTTCCTTGGAAAGTTCTTTTAAAAATCCCTTGTTGAAGTCGTCACCAAAGTAATCCTTGTGTTTCACTTTTTGACCGTCGTTATATTGATTATCATGAAGCAGTGCACCTTCGTAATCAGCATTATCACCTGCTGTGATTTGATCAATCTCTGTAGGACTTGCACTATTTCTTACCTTGTAATAACCCGCTTCGCAGCAGCCCATTTCAAAAATTTCTTTTTCAATCTCGGTCGGTGTAAGTGGATACTCTGTCATTACATCAAACGTATGAACTTCCATGTTTGTTAACTCTGGAAAATCATGTGGAACTTGTGAAACCGGAGTGGTTTTCATTTGTTCAAACTGCATGATACCACGATGCTCCAATCTTGCTTTAAGATCGTTGGCAAAACTCTCGGGTAAATCGCCCGCAATTTTAACCTTGAAACTATAGGTTTTCTTGCTTTCTGATAGATATTCTTTAAACGTCTTCATGTATGTATTTATTCCTTTTCGCTTAATTTCTTAATTAATTCGTTACGATCAAGCATTACATAGCCTTTTCCATCCAATACATCATTATCGTCCGGCGAATCCTTGTCTATTTTTAATTTTTTTAATTGTAAATCAACGGCTTTTAATTTCTTATCCACTTTTGCTGTTTTTGCATCTATGGCATTTTTCAGCATGCTGCTTGCCACTTCAAATATTCTACCACTGTATCTTACTTCAACATTCATGCCCAAATCCATCAAATCATCATAGGCTTTTTCTGCCTTATCTGCCAGGCTATCCAAATCCTTTTCTTCCATAGAATCCAATTCTTGTATTTTTGGAAGATTTCCCGTAATCTTATGAACTTCCTTATAACTATCATCAAGGCTTTTAATTTGTTGCGGAGACACTTCGGTCGTTTCCACTTTTTCTACTGATTTTTCTTGTTCAGTATTTTCTTGATCTTCTAGATTAAACAATTCTTCTAATTTCTTTGTCATACTATTACTTATCGTCTCTTTGAGCCAGTGTGAAAAATATCATCCTCGCTGACTATCCTAAATCTTAATTTTTTTTGTTTGCACCAAGCATTGGCTGCTTCCCATTTTGCCATGTTCTTAATGTACTGTTCTTGGTTGTATCTGCTCTTGCCAACATTTTCTCTCATGGTTTGATTTTTTGGTTTAACCTCAACAACCTCTGCATTCTTCCTTCCATTCTTGTCCTGATACACTATAAAGAAATCAGGAACATAAATTGTGTACTTTCCTGTTAGTGGATCTCTGTACGGAATCTGTATGCTCTCACTTGCCCAATTTTGTACTCCTGGATGTTCATCCAGCATCCTCATAAAAACAAATTCCCAACTACTTCTAGCAAGAGGTTTTTTAGTACCCACATACTTGCCAGGATTTTTCATTTCGAATCTTCCCTGAGCAAACTTAGCCATTATGGTACCACGTTGCGTTGTTTTGTAATGTCAGGAGTTCGTTGTCTATAACCAAGAGTGGATGTGGGTGGTCTATTATTGTTTAATACTTCACTTACCAGTCCGCTTATCTGTAACCCGTCAAGTTTTTTTAAGTCATCTAGTATTGTGAATATTTTTACGTTTTCTAATTTTGCCTGTTTAAGAATGCTCATCGAAATACTCTGAGCTGCTTCTTTCGAAAAACCTCTACCAGTAAAAAATCCTATTGTTGCATCAACTTCAGTAGCATTAAATTCTAAAGGTGCTTTTCCATAAGTATCAAAAAACAATTTTGTTCTTGCAGCACTGTCATTTATTTGTTTTGCTGGTAAATTAGTTTGTGGATTACTTGCCATTAGTTAAAGCCTCCGGTATTTTGTGCTGAGGCTTGATTAGCAAACTCTTGATCAAAAGATGAACTGTTCGAAATATTACTTCTAGATTTCTTTTGTACTCCTTTTGTGATACCATTGTTAGGATCATTTTTATTAAACACGGCTCCTGCAACTCCACTTATAGTATTTGCTACTGCTTGTGTTCCTGCAGGGCTAGTTAAAATATTTGTTGCTTCTGCTAATAATCCTTCCTTGCTTAACCCTCTTGCACCCTTGTATGTGTTTACTGCTTTAATTGCTGTGCTTAAAAAATTGCCTCCGGAACTGAATGCTGTTCCGTCACCCACGGCACCGAACACGGATTCGAGTCCGTCCAATACACCGCCTTCTCCTAGAAGATTTCCTGTGCCACCGCCTGCGACTGATAGGGGTGACGGAGAATTATCATAATGTAGTGTTGCAAATCCTTTTGGCGATCCTTCACCAACTTCGCCTGATGAGTATAGAACTGCTTCATATTCAAGTGTCATTGAACTTTCTGCAGGATCTGATGTTGCAGAATAATCTCTGTTTCCGTGTTCCCATGATGTTATTTTAGGATTTATTAATGTGTACCCTATAAATCTTCGGCGCCCCATGGTATAAAGTGTTACACTTTTAAATAAAGGATCGCTTATGTTATTATCGAGTCCATAACGGAATTTATTAAATGCATCATCATTAGCTCTATACATATCATTTTCTGGTTTGTATGCATTTGTTGTAGCAACATGCCTATCTTGTATGTAGTAACCATAATAGATTGCCCACAAGGCATTTATGACCCCTTGATTATCATCATGAAAGGTAAAATTAATAGGATCATAATTTATCATCGTGTATACTATTCTTTTTCTATTGTATTGATTAAAGGTCTCAGTATCAAATTTAAATTTTGGTAGATCAGCAGTCTTAACCAATAAACCTGTTTCTTCAGCATGCTTAAGAGTAAAACCCGCTGCCTTGTGGGCACTAGGATCTAGTTCAATTCTTAGATAGTAATTGAATTTCGTCTTGGGAGCAAGACGAAAATTATCATCGATAAACAAGCGTGTAGCATGGGTATAATTTGATACTCTACCCTTTGGATTTGTGAGTCCTGTAAATACGTCTGTTAGAAATCTAGTAAATTTATTTGCCATACTAGTATTTAGCCATAAAAAAAGCCCGGAAAAAATCCGGGCTTTTTAATTTCAATACTAAAACTAGTATTAGCCTTGGGCTGTACCAGCACCAGTAGTGGATTCGCCAATAGTTCTTTCCACTGCTGCACCAATACCAACACCGATGCCTTGCTCGCCTGCGCCCCACTGTGTCATGTTATCAAATCTAATTGATAGTGCGACCTGCATTGCTTCGTTGGTAGCATAGTTAGCCTCTCCGTAATCAACGTTAGTTAGGAAACAGCCATACAAGTTAGCAGTTTCAAGAACGTTTACTCCAGCAGCATTATTTCCGTTACCACCATCTAGTACTTCAATCTTAGTAGTAAATTTATAGTCAATACCTGATCTTGCAGAAGCCTGTTCAACAAAGTCGAACTGTTTCTGAACCTGTTGTCCAACAAGTTTTTGAACTTCGCCACTAGCGTCATCACGCAAGTTAAGTGTGATTGTTTCAAAGGTATACTTACCTGCTAGATAAACCTTTGAGTTGTAAACGTCTAGTGTCATTTCTTCAAAACCAACTTTTGGTCTTGAAACATCAACTACCTGTTTAGTTAGTTCAGTCGCGGCATTAACTCCGAATCCTAATAAAGTAACGCGGAAGCGATACTTTAACTTAGGCATCAAGAGCACTTGGTTGCCTGCGTCTGTCGGTACTGAAAAGTTATTTAATGATGTAATAGGCATGTCTTATATCTCCCCTGTGTTCTTGACACGCAACGGAATGTATATGAACTCAATAGCCTTAACTGGTTCAATCGCAATGTCTACATACAGTTCGTTACGATCGATTCTAGCCGGAGTATTGTTTGTTTCATCACAAACTACTGCGAAATCGTAAATTGCTCTTAGACCCACTAGTTCAAGAAGTAAACTTTCAACTGCCTGTTTAATCTCATCTCTAGTAATCTTATCATTTGGTTCAAAGATATACGGACGAGCCAACTTCTGTAACTGGCTGCGCATGTATACTACCAAACGTGCTACGTTGATTCTGTCCAGTGCAGAAGCATTTCTTGCACGAGTCTTCTGACCGTAGTTGACCAATCCAACACCATTAAAGAATGTTACTGGATTAATCTTTAGATCATACAACGTATCTCTTTGTCCTTCATTCAGGGCCACTGTTTGGAATTCTCCTGTTGCAGCATCAATGTATCCTACTGCTGTTGCATTTGAAATTCCACCACGTCGTGTTCCTGCCGGAGCAAACCATGGGAACGATACCTGATCGCTTAGTGCAATAGTTCTCATCATCATGTGTGATGCTGGAACCACTGCGTTTGATCCGCCTAGGTCAGTTGTGAATCCGTTTGGATAAAACGTTCCTAGGTATTCATCATATGTTACCAAGCCATCGTCGCCGTTATCAGTAACTAGGTTAGCATTCGAACCCCAGTTTGTTAATGTTGTTGCATCCGCTGCTAGTCTTAGTGGTGTATCACCAATAACAAATGCTGTTAAGCCTCTGTCAATGTTAAGATTAACAAGGTTGCTCATTAGTTCTGGATATCCAGGAGCAGCAATTATGTTGAAGTTTCTACGCTCTTCATCTCTAATTTGGCTGCTAGTGTCAACCGCACTCTTCATTCTTTGAACAACAACCTTACGCTGTGCCTTTCTTCCAAAAGATCCTGAACCGTCTTCGTTGTTACCTGATTCAGTAACCCAACGATCAGTTGCGTAGTCTGTCATTGCTTCATCGTTATTGAAGCGTTGGTTGTCTGCTGTGATATCAATATAGTTGTTAGCGTAACGCTTAACGTTACCACCACTTCTACGTAGATTCCATAACAGCATTCCTTGTGGATATAGTGCAGGATCTGGAGCATCTGGATCTAGGTAGTCTACCTTCGCTAGGTCCTTAATGGTTGCTGCTGTATTACCAGTAGCACCAGTTGCGCCATAACGTGCATCTGCAAACAGTACACCGTCTTCTGATGTTTGATCAGTCTTATCAACTAATACCCATCTTTCCGAAGCAGGTCCTGATTGGTTGCTGTCATACTTGTAAATTGTTGGATAGTTTTCAATATCTGCTGTTGAAATCCAAAGATCGCCATCAACAGTTGTACCAGCAATGTATGGATTAGAAGCAGCAACTATTGGTGTGTATCCTGCCCTGTCGCTGACTGCTTCAGTGTAAGGACTTGTTGCACTTCTGTAACCAACCCATGTTGTTCCATCATGTATCATGATATCAACATCTGAAAACTCTGGGTTGTACCAAAGTTGTCCATCTGCTGGTTCCGCTTCTGGATTGTCAGCACTTGCATAAAAATCACTTGATGCTAGTGGCTGCCAGTTTGAAGCAAGATATCTATTTTCAGCAGTTGAATCATCAGCACCTGGTGCTAATTGACTCTGTCCGCCTGTTAACGAAGCATCTGACAAGTTGTAGAAGTTTGCAGTTCCTTCTGCTGTGTCAATATTGTATGGTGTAAATAGTGCACCAATTGCATCTCTACCCACATCACGCAATCTAAACTCACCGCCTAGTTTGTGTGAAATAGTAATTTCATTGTTTGCTGTAACACCCGCTTCGATATTTGTTAAACCTGCTGCGTTAATAGCCGCTGCCATTGTGTTAGCATCTGAACTCGAACCCGAACTTGCAAACGTAATGCTTACTGCTGAGTTCAATGCTTCCTGTCCTTGGATTGATTCTGCAATCTCGAACTGGTAGTCATCTGCTGTTAATTGGCTAGCAACTACTGCTGAAGTAACTGTTGTTGCACCCACATTTGCTCTGCGCCATACACGGAACACCGCTGTTGCCGGTGAATCGTCATACATGCTGTGTTCAAATGCATTTGTTTGTACAAATAAATCATCCACTGGAATGTTAGCGCCTGCACCGCTTCTATCCAGCGAATAAATTGCTGAATGTCCGCTTGCATAAAGTGGAGCCTCTGCTGAAACCCAACTAGTTGTTGCTGAATCCCACTTGCTTGCTCTCCATCTTGAACCGTTGTTAGGTTCTGTAGTCTTGATCCAAACAGATCCTGTAGGTCTTGCATTTGCATCAGTTCCTGGAGTACCTTTCCATTGTGGAACTAGTGTGTGTGGATTTTGATACAGTTCAGGGCCTTTATAAGTCGCTGCTGAAATTTCTAATTCATCTAAATCAGCAGTTCCTGCAACAATAACAACTGTATTTGCGTTGGTGTTTGAAGTTCCATCTGTATAGATGTAAATTCTATCACTTACATTCTTAGCAGTTGTTCCTGCAATGCTCAATCCGTTAATGTTGTTTACAATATCGTCAACAGTATCACTAGCACCTATTGTAACTAACGTTCCGTTAAGTGTAAAATTACCTGCTGCTGCTGTAATTTTTGCACCTGTTAATTGTGCTGTAATTACTGTTGGAATACTTGCTCTCCATTCCTGAGAACCAACAAGTACCCAATCGCCTGCTGCAACACCTGATGCTGTATTTCCAGCAGATTTAAGATACATTCTTGCCACTTCATTAGCAAATGAAAATGTTCCTGTTGATGCTGTTCCTACTGTTTCAAAAACAACTGCATAGTCACCAATTGATCCTACTGATCCTAGTGGTGCGTTGTTTGAAATCTTTGCTGCATCATCGTCTGTTAAAACGATAGGTGTTTTTGCTGCAAATTTCTGTCCGCCTGTTGTGCTGATTGCTGCTGAATTCCATTCTTGGATTCCCCAAGATGTAGATCCAGTATTAATCCACCATGTTCCGTCTGGAGGATTCGCTCCCGGAGCCTCTGCTGAACTTTGTAACTGATTTAAGTCTACGTCCGCTCTAGTTACGAATGCTGCGTTCGAAACACCTAGTAAACTGTATGCTGCTAATAGCCCATATTCGTTCAATTCTGAACCATGAATAGGTGTATTGCTCGCTGTCTTTTCGAAGTTTGGAACTCCAAAAAGATCTACTAATTCTTTTTGACTTGTCACTTTAAATGCATTTCCTGCATTCGCCGCCGTAGTTGCTGAAGCAACCCCAGTGCCTGCGGCATTAGTTTTGTCTTGGGCCGTTGCAACGACAATTAGCGGAGTCGTTCCCGGTTCAGCCGGGGTATAAAAACTCTCATCTATTACCGTAACTTCTACGCCGGGTGATGTTAGTGCCATGCTGTTATCTCCTGGTAATAATTCAATTCATTACGTAATGCATTGTTATATTGTATTTAGCGGAATAATCAAAAAATGGTGCTTTAAGGCATTATTAATAAAGGGATAGAAAAGGTGTAAATACATGCATGAGACCGTTATGTAAATGCGGTTTAAGACCGCGAGCAGTAAACTATAAGAAGAATGGCAAGACCTACTACAGGAGCCTATGTGAAGCCTGTTCTGCACATGGTTTGCATCACGGTGTTCCTAGATGGTATCGTGCAGGATATAGAATTAAAAAGCAGTGTGATAAGTGCGGTTTTAAATCACAACACGAGGAAGTATTCAGAGTATTCCATGTTGATGAAAACTTGGATAATTGTAGACATTCTAATCTAAAGACAGTGTGTGCCAATTGTAGGACTGTTTTAGCCAAGGAAGGAATACGCTGGAAGCAAGGTGATTTAGTTGCTGATTATTGATTTAACTGTATTATATAAATCGTCTATAGTGTTATCATTTGCAATTACATTATCAAATTTAGTATCTACCCACGCCCATTCAGAGCTATGAATTTGGCGTCTTTTCATTTCATTAAGATGATAATTTGAGCCGGAAACAGCCTTAACAGCGTCATCATACCATTCGGGTAGTTCTCCGCGTGTAACCCATATAATCTTACCGCCTAGATTCTTGATTGCCTTGATTTCGTTTGGAAAACGCACATCGCTTATTACAATGTTATCCTTGCTCTGTCTAAGTTTGTTTTCTATGCTGGCAATCCAAATATCATCATGGAAGGTTTTACGGCATACTTCAGTGCCCCAATATTGTAGAACCCAACGGGGAGTTAGGGTAGGCATGTTAAGTCTCTCTGCCCACCAAGGATCTACCTGTTCGCGCCACTCTCTTGATTCTTTTGTCCTACCTTCCAGCATGGTTCGATCCCAACCAAATACTGCCGCAACAGAATCCTTTAGAGAATCTGCGAAACTTTCTCTGCGGAATTCGTGGAAATTTACCAAGTAATCGGCAACAGTATCCTTGCCACAACCGATGAATCCGCAAACGCCTATAATCATATAACTCTCCTATAAAGTTATATTATAGCGTCTTTAGATTAAATGTCAAGTGTTTAATAGAATGGTTTTGGCTGTCCTGGCTTGCCAGTGTTGAGTTTTCTTGCCAAAACACTTGCTGTATTGATTGATTTGGTACGCTGTTGTCTGCGAGCCTGTGTTGGTGCAGTTCTTGCACGAGTAGTTTTCATCTTTTGTGCCTTGCCTACTTGATATTGCTGAACGCATTTTGAAGGATGGCTTACCTGTCTGCCCTTCCTTGGACCTACTGAGCATCTAAAACGTAATTTTGTTTTGCCGCCTCTTGCACTAGGCGAAGTTCTACCCCAAACCATTTTAGCGACTTCATTAAAAATTTGGTCGTGTTCTTCCGCTGTAACTAGTTCCGATATTCTCATTATCCTATTATCCAACTATATCCGTGTCCGCCTGCAACCTGTGTTCCAAGTTCCATGGTTAGGCGTTCAATATCGTTAAAGCCTTCCTGCTTAATGCTTGCACCGTTAAGTGCTGTTCCGCCCTGTGGTCCTGCGATAGATGCAAATTTTTCTCTTGCCTGTCCTAGCATTACCTTACAGTTTGCCAGCGTATAATCCTTGATCCACTGTCCTGAATATACATCTTCCAGTATTACAAAGTCAGGCTTATCATTGTATGCCCATAATAAAACTTCTTCCGTGCCTCTTGGACGTTGCATAATAATTAGTTTCTTGCTCTGTGGATTCCAAGTAAAGTTGATGAATGATCCAAACATCTTTCCGACTAGTTCCTGATACTGTGCAAATAGTTCATATGTTGCTAGTCCGCCCATGTTGGTTGAACTTAGTAGGTATGTATTCGTGTATGCTAAGTTGAATGGTTCAAATACTGTACCGCCCGTACCGCTGCCTGTTCTTGAGCCAACGCTTCGTCTATAAATCTGTCTTACCTGCTGAATTTCTTTTGGTAATATGTATTCGTTCTGATTTTCTTCCAGGCTTAGAGTTATGTAACTCTCTTCCACGGAGTTGTCCGAACGCTGTCTAAATACACCCAATGCTCTCTTGAGTGCTGTTTCGTAGTGTTCCGGGTCAAGTTCCACGTCAATCATGCCATCACCTAGCATGAGTCTAACGTAGTCGAATACTTCCTGTTTTGCTGTATCAATTTGGCTCATATTACTATTTATGCCTTGCGCAGAAAACGGTAAATACATATACTATGCCAAGACTCAGTTTATACCGCCCGGAAAAGGGCAATGATTACAAGTTCATAGACAAGACTGCCTGGGAGATGTTCCAAGTTGGTGGCACCGACGTGCTTATGCACAAGTATTTGGGTGCCGAAGCAACAGCAGATACAGTAGGATCGCCATCGCAGCCTAAATATGATACTCTAAGCCCCACAAACATACAGGACATGCTATTCCTGGAAAATAGGGACAGAAAATATGATCCTGATGTGTATGTCATGCGTGGCGTGTATAATGTGCAGGATATTGATTTTAATCTTAGCCAGTTCGGACTTTTCCTACAGAATGATACAATATTCATCACATTCCATATTACAGATACAGTTGAAAAACTTGGTAGAAAGATAATTCCAGGTGATGTAATAGAATTACCACACCTCAAGGACGAATATGCACTTAACGATTTGAATTATGCACTAAAAAGATTCTATGTTGTGGAAGACGTAAATCGTGCTGCTGAAGGGTTTAGTGTAACATGGTATCCACACCTATA
>Ga0075476_10000585_pt1 | contig 16282 bp, 16 predicted proteins | sample DEB08_DNA_5_FD_76339 | JGI IMG/M metagenome (GOLD analysis project Ga0075476, IMG submission 76339) | Aqueous microbial communities from the Delaware River and Bay under freshwater to marine salinity gradient to study organic matter... | ecosystem: Environmental > Aquatic > Marine > Coastal ...
CAGCCTCTTTGGTTCCACCAAAAGAAACGGAGATACATGAATACAACCTCTTCATCAAGAAAGTGATCAGACTTCTAAGGAAGGGTTGGACAATTAACATATGCCAGAGCTATGGCGGGGATAAGCGTCAAAAAAAGAAACTCGAGGTAAGTCCCCCTTTTACGGAAAGAAATGTCCGTGCAGGTATATGTGCCATCAAAAGACACCTCGATCATGCTTGCTCAATCGGCGGCTATCGAGATACTGCAAGAGTACGAAGAAGATAAATTCAGATGCGCTCATTACTGGGCGCATTTTACTTTTTCTGCGGTCCCACGGGGAATCGAACCCCGATTTCCAGGATGAAAACCTGGCGTCCTAGCCGTTAGACGATGGGACCAAAAATACTGCGTGAGTATACCTAATTTTATAAAATATTCAATACCACCCCATTGAGACAATGGTATAAATCTATTATGATGGTGTCCTAGGGAGGGCGATTAGCTCAGTTGGCTAGAGCGCATCATTGACGTTGATGAAGTCACAGGTTCGAGTCCTGTATCGCCCACCATTAATATTCGCGTAAAAACATATGAAATCTAAAACACTTATTATCATAGTAGTACTTATCATTATTGGAGGGATTGTCTATACAATCACTAATCAAGCTGGATCAGGGGTAGAAAACGGACTACAGCTCCCAGTTGATGAAGTAATGAATGGAGGAGCTGCTGGTACCCGTTTAGCTGGTGACGCTGTTTTGGAGTATCCACTAGACGATACCTACCGAACTGTTGAGATGGACACACCAAATCAGGTTCGATGGCAGAGTATTGCCATCACTCTTCCTGCCTTCTGGGTAGCTGCCAGTGCTGACGGCGGACCATACTCTACCCTTCGTATTGCTGCGCCAGGAATGGAAGAAGCTATTGAAATTGCATACTTTACCGGAGAGTGTGAAGGGGGTAAGACCTATGATTCTGAAACTGAGCGCGGTTGTCTAGAAATTAACCAGGACGCTGCAGAGATTGAAGGTGTAGATCGTATCATTGACTCCATTGTGATTATCACCGAAGAAAACGAAACAGAGTTTGCTGAACTCACCAGGATCTAAACGACAAAACCACCCGAATGGGTGGTTGTTTCTTTATTTTCGTTTTCGCCGCTTTTTGTCTCCATCAGCAAAGTTTTTTTGTTGCATGCGAGTCACTTTGTCAAAGTTCCCACGACGCTCATCATCGACTTTCTTAAAACGCCTTTGCTGATCTCTGGTTGCGGCATCTGCGGCCTCACGGCGACGACGCTCTTCTGCTTCTTTTATTTTCTTAATTCTAGAGTCATTATTATAATGCGACATAACTATATATATTTTCCACCTTATAGCACATGAATTGCATACTAGACAAGTATATGTAATCATGGCGACATCATGAACATCCTCGCCGTAGAGACAAGTTGCGACGAAACAGCGCTTGCTATCATTAGCTACAACCAAGATACCCAGGAGGTATCAGCACTTTCTCATGTAGTACTATCACAAGCTCAGAAGCACGCTGAATTTGGCGGCGTCTTCCCTTCTTTGGCAAAACGAGAACATGCCAAAAACATTGTTCCAGTATTAGAACAAGCGCTCACCGAAGCAGATTTATTACAAGAAGGAGCCACTAGTCATGACGAACTTAATCTTGAGCGCGAACCAGAATTACAAACTGCTCTGGAGAATTTTTTTAAGACTCATGAAAAACCAGCCATTGATCACATCGTGGTAACCAGCGGGCCAGGACTTGAACCAGCACTCTGGGTTGGAATTAATTTTGCCAAAACCCTTGGAACGGTTTGGAATGTTCCGGTTACTCCAGTGAATCACATGGAAGGACATGTGTTATCAGTACTAGCACCAGCGAAAGATCAAAAAACCTTTACCCTGAAGGACTTTTCCTATCCCGTACTCTCATTACTTGTTTCTGGCGGACACACTGAACTGGTGCTACTACAAGCCCCGGGAAAATATGAGCGCATTGGTGCCACGCAAGACGATGCAGCTGGAGAAGCGTTTGATAAAGCAGCAAGAATTCTAGGCCTTCCATATCCTGGCGGACCAGAAGTTGGCAAACTTGCCTTGCAGGGAGTACCTAATGACGAGATTTCCCTACCTCGCCCCATGCTCCACACTCCAAACTACAACTTTTCCTTTTCGGGTCTCAAAACCGCTGTTCTCTATTTGGTACAAAATCTTGGTGGACTAGAAAACATCTCAGAACAAACCAGAGCAGATATTGCAAAAGAATTTCAAGATGCTGTTATTGAAGTGTTGGTAAAAAAAACCATGCGAGCCTTAGATGAATATGGCGCAACTGGATTAATTGTTGCCGGAGGCGTGTCTGCAAACAGGCTTCTTCGCGACACACTGACCAAAGAAGTGGAAGAACGCGGAGCAGAAATCTTTTTACCAGCACCAGGACTCTCAACAGACAATGCGCTAATGATCGCCCTTGCTGGCATCCAGCACTTAGAACATACCCCAGAAGACATTCGAGCCGCCGGAAATTGGAAATTATAAAACCACCCCGAGGGGTGGTTATTTTTTATCGAGAGGCATCCTGCGCTGCCACACAATATAGGTCACCTTCTGGTTCTACATATATCCGAAGATACAGCGTTCCTCCCTTGTGATCTTTCCAGTATTGAAAATCAGCCCCTCGAAACAGGTATGCCTCTGTAATGAGCTGTACTGCCTCGGGATGATCTTTTTCAAACTCAGCCTGAAGCTCCTCAACGACACTGGCAGTCCAGCGAGTCTCACAAATTTCAAACGCATGCTTATTGATGCCGAATCTTTTCAAGAGCGCAAAAAAATCCTGAGCTGGATTTTTTTGATACGCTGTACGTACTTGTTTTAATAATCCAGAGTAATCCTCTATGAGGTCGTTTTTTTGCTTATCCATATAATTTACTGTATTTACCTAACACTAAAACAACATTCTCGGTAAAAATCAATGGCTCATTGACATTCCCCCGCTTCCCGCTATGCTAAAGACATGCATACTCTAAAACATGCTGTCGTCGTAGTCGTGAGCATTTCTGCCTAACCGCAGGTTGGTTTTCGATTATCACGACCACACCAGCCTGCCCGGGCTGGTTTTCTTTTTTAAATAAGCAATAACATCATGAGCAAGATTCCAGAAAAATTTACACAACCATACAACCCAACAGAGACTGAAGGTCGTATCTACGACATGTGGGAAAAATCTGGGTACTTTAATCCAGATGTTTGTATTGAAAACGGCATCTGTGCAGCAGATGCTGAACCTTTTTCTATCGTACTGCCACCACCAAACACCACCGGAATCCTCCACATGGGGCACGCCTCCATGGTTACCATTGAAGACATCATGGTTCGTTTTGCCCGCATGCAAGGTAAGCGAACCCTATGGGTACCCGGCACCGATCACGCTGCCATTGCCACCGATGCAAAGGTAGCAAAGCTTTTAGATAAGAAAGGTATTAAAAAGCGCGACATCGGACGAGAAAAGTTCTTAGAACATGTTCATGAATTTGTGCACGAAAATCAGGGTGAGATTTTAAATCAAGCCCGCTCATTGGGCGCATCCCTTGATTGGTCACGAGAAGCCTTCACTCTAGATGAAACCCGCCAGGAGGCCGTTTTTGAGGCTTTCAAGCGTATGTATGAAGCAGGATTGATCTACCGCGGCCACCGCATTGTGAACTGGGACCCTAAGGGGCAAACCACCATCTCAGATGATGAGATTGTGCGTGTCGAGGACACCGCCAAGTTCTACTACTTCCAATATGGTCCTTTTGTAATCGGTACCGCCCGACCAGAAACTAAGTTTGCTGATAAATACATCATTGTGCATCCAGACGATGAGCGCTATGCACACTATAATCACATGCAGGAATTCGAAGTTGAATGGATTAATGGCCCAATTACCGCCACCCTTATTAAAGATGAAATTGCAGACCCGGAACTAGGAACTGGTGCCATGACTATTACCCCGTGGCACAGCCAGGTGGACTTTGAATTGGCAGAAAAATACGACCTACCAAAACAACAGATTATTGATCGGTATGGAAAACTTCTTCCCGTTGCTGGTGAATTTGCAGGCATGAAGATCACGGCTGCTCGGGAGCAAATTGTTGCCAAACTTGAGGCAAAGGGACTCTTGGTGAAAATTGAAGAGAATCACGTACTTCAAAAGGCAACCGCTGAGCGAACTGGAGGTGTTATTGAGCCTCAAGTTATGGAGCAGTGGTTTATTGATGTGAATAAACCAGTTGCACTTCCACACTCAGAAATCCCAGGCGTTACTTCGGGACAAGAAATTAGCTTAAAAGACTTAATGCTCCACGTAGTTCGAGAAAAACATATCGAGATCCTTCCTGAACGTTTTGAAAAGATCTATTTCCACTGGGTAGAAAACCTACGCGACTGGTGTATCAGTCGCCAAATCTGGTTTGGACACCGCATTCCCGTTTGGTACAAGGACGGAAACATTGAGGTGAGCAAAGAAAATCCAGGTGAGGGCTGGCATCAAGATGAAGACACGCTTGATACCTGGTTCTCGTCTGGATTGTGGACCTTCTCCACGCTTGGTTGGCCAAATCAGAGTGAAGACTTCAAAACGTATCACCCAACCAGTGTGCTTGAAACTGGTTACGACATTATTTTCTTCTGGGTAGCCCGCATGATCTTAATGACCACCTTTTTGACCGGACAAGTTCCATTCAAGACCGTGTACCTACACGGCATGGTTCGTGATGAAAAAGGAAGGAAATTAAGTAAATCTCTTGGGAATAATATTGACCCTCGCACCACCAGTGAAACCTATGGTACCGATGCGGTACGTATGGCGATTGTGGTTGGTGTTGGTCCCGGAGCGGATAACAACCTTGGTGAGAATAAAATTAAAGCCTACAAAAAATTTGCCAATAAACTTTGGAATATCAGCCGATTTGTATTAGAAAATACAACTGATTATGATGCGGCCAAGCATGATAAGGCAGCGCTGGGAACATATGGCAACCTGAGTGAGGAGCTAGATCAACTTATTACAGATATCACTCCTGAAATGGAAGCGTTTAAGTATTACTTAGTAAGTGAAAAACTCTACCACTACGTTTGGCACCGTTTTGCAGATGAGATTATTGAAGAATTGAAACCAATTGTGCAGGACGAGCATCATCCTAATCGAACTGAGGCGCAAGCAGCGCTTTGGGAGATCCTCACCACCACACTAAAGCTGCTTCACCCTTTCATGCCATTCATCACTGAAGAAATCTGGCAATCACTACCCCATGAACCAGAACGAGATCAATTAATGATCACCAGCTGGCCAAAAACGTCATAAAAAGCACGGTATACTATAGCCGCAATGCAATTAGGCATAAACGACATTATCGTCGCGCTGATTACTGGTGCCATACCCACCTTTTTGTGGTTATGGTTTTGGTTGTCTGAAGACCGTAAACACCCAGAGCCTAGAACCATGCTCGTGGTGAGTTTCATTATCGGAGCACTAGCAGTTGTTATTACGCTTCCGCTGCAAGAAGCCATTAGCTCACTCTTTATTTCGCAGATCTCGTTCCCCTTCTTCTTAAGCATCGCCAGCGTGGAAGAAATCATAAAATTTGGTCTTATCTACACCTTCATCATGCTTACGCCGTTTGTTGATGAACCGATTGACTATGCAGTGTATTTGATTACCGGCGCCCTTGGGTTTGCTGCGCTTGAAAACACCCTCTATCTTCTAGACCCATTACGTTCTGTATTTTCAAATGCCAGCATTAATATTGCCGGACTTCGTTTTCTGGGGTCAACCCTCCTTCATGCAGTTACCGCAGCCATCATTGGTCTTTTCCTTGGATTAGTTTGGCATCGCCCAAAACGACTGCGCGTAGTAGTTTTCCACGCTGGACTTATCCTCGCCATCCTTTTGCACGCCGCATTTAACTTTTTTATAATCAACGGAACCAATAATCACATCTTCCTGTCACTGGTATCATTGTGGATCATTGCTATACTGTCTATGTATTTGTTCGAACGTGTTAAACGTGTCCGTTAATTTTTAGAGCCTTCTATGTACAAATCTCCACGGAAACAATCTTTCTTTACTCGAATCTTCAACACCGTACGGCTGAAGGAAGAAGATCCGTATCAGGATGATGAATATTTTGATGATGAAGAACACTTCGAAGAAGACCTTGAAGAAGGTGAAGTGTATCGTGAAGAACATATTGAAATGGACCCCCCTGCAGATCCTGAAGGAGAATTAGGTGTTGATATGTATCAAACCCACAACGCCGTTGTGATTCAGGCTATCACCGCTGGAGTGAAGCTCAGTGATATTGATATTGATCTTACCCGTGAACACGTTTCTATTCGTGGCACCCGCACCCCAACACACCGCGTGAGTGATGAAGACTTCTTTACCCAAGAAATCTATTGGGGTGCATTTTCTCGTGATATTCAACTACCTTTTGAAGTGGATATTGATGAGGCTGAAGCGATTGAAGATCACGGCCTACTCACTATCACGCTGCCGAAGCTGAATAAAGACAGGAGGGCCGCGTTGAAGGTTAAATCTATCTAACCCCTCTAAAGAAAAAGCCCCACAAGGGGCTTTTTGTGTGCTCAGGGGCGGACTCGAACCGCCGACCCCTCGCTCTTCAGGCGAGTGCTCTAAACCAACTGAGCTACCTGAGCATTATTCTTCTGCTTTTTGGAATAAACCGTTAATGGAATCTAGTCCACCTTGGATTTCGCCATACGCGCTAGTTGCCTGCTGAAAATATGGCTGTACTGCGTAATATCCAGCAATAGTAAACACGATGATCAGGAGCCAATAAAATGCTTTCATGGCTTGCCCCCAGGCTAATCTACGATTTATCTTTTTAAGCAGCACACGGTTTTCATCAACCATATCCTGAATTTCATCCAGGCGCTTTTCAAGGTCTTGATGAGCCGTCATGCAAGAAATGATAGCAAATTCATTGTATTTAAGCTAGTCAGAGACTTTACTTTTTAAGAAAAAGACATAATCTAGAAGAAATTTACTAGACATGAAAAAACATCCCAAAGAAACCCTCGAGGCATATCGTGCCCGAATGCTAGAGCGTAAAAAAAGCGAACCAGTATATGCAGCTATTTTTGCATTACTATCAATCCTGGCTGGACACGCACATGCATCAGCTGGATCAGAAATTGTGGCACCGATAAAAACAATGTTATTGCTTTTGACAATCACCTCGATTGTACTGTCTCTGGTGGCAACCTGGCGAACAGTCGTTGCCCATCGAAGACTATCATCTTTAAATTAAGCCCCCTAAGCCTGCTATCTTGCAGGCTTTTTATATGAAAACACTTGACTCTAACCCCACTTTTTAATACCTTCCTGAAAACAATAAACCATGGAAGAAAAACTTTTCGGTCTGTCCATTGATGATTTCAATGAAATCATTACACGTCAAACAAAAAAACTAGTTTTGGCAGCTCTAAAAAAAATTATCCGGCCAGGTGTGTCTATTCTAGACGCTGGTTCTGGGATGCAGTGTATGTTTCTCGACCTACTACTGGAAAATCCAGGTGTCAAATATATAGCATTAGATATGGATGCGATAAATCTTGACTCCAATGAATCTTGTTTAAAAGATGCTGGTTTTGTAAACTACGGCCATATACAAGCCCACATGGAATATCTCCAAGAATGGGACAGAATTCCAAAATGCGACATTGTGGTCTGCTCAAACGTATTGTTCGATATTGGAAACATTCAATACAACAATCGGATTATCGATTTCTATCCAGACTCCATAAAACTGCTTTTGCAGCAACTTCAGCAAAAAGCTCGTCAGGCTTTGATAATAGTTCAGGCAGATCTTACATCTGCGGAATTTCCTGGCGATAGCGATTTAGCTGAGGTGATGCAGAGTCTTTACAAGTCTTTTCCTTTTGGTTGTAATCACGCAGGCATAGCAGCACAAAAAATCGCTGAAATGTCGTCTCTTGCAAAAAACAAGGGCGTTGAATACAAGATCTTAACACCAGAACCACAGATCAATGAAGAGATGCTACGCGCAATGGCTGTTCTTATGTGCCGCGAAGAGATCCATGAGCATGAGGAGCCTATAAACAAAGGAGCCGCTTCATACGTCTGGAAAGGATTGACGTATCACAGTTTAATAAAGATAAATTAATCCACACCCGCCATCTGGCGGGTTTTATTTTTCCAAAAATCGGACCTGCTCCGGGGTGTATGCCCCATACTTATGACTCCCACCATAGAACCCTTGTGCTTTAGACCACCAACCACCAGACACCACGTCGCCATCAGTCAAACCCACCTTCTCAGCAATGTGCTGATGAAATTTCACCTGCTCACTGGTTGAATGTTCACTGTACGCAGCAAAATATACTGCACCAGCTGTGGTAACAATGAATTTATAGACTGCATCATCGCTTGGAACTTCGTTGTGATATATCATGTGCCCCCACCGGGAATCGAACCTGGATCTAGAACTTAGGAGGTTCTTGTTTTATCCATTAAACTATGGGGGCCATATACAAAAGCACCTTTCGGTGCCTTTGTACTGTAGCGTATTACGCTAGGGGAAACAATTACAGCTCGAGAAGCTCTCGCATCTTGGCTTCATTGAAACCAATCAGCATCTCTTCTCCAACCATAATCACAGGAACTCCCATCTGACCACTCTTCTCGATCATTTCTGCTCGTTTTTCAGTGTCTTCTGCCACGTTGTAATCTACATACGCAACATCATTTTCTTTCAAAAATTCCTTGGTCATATTGCAGTAATGACAAGTCGGGGTTGAATAGATTAATACCTTTGCTTCTGCTTCGTTGTTTTGAACTTCGTTATCCATATGCATAAAACCCATTCCTGGGTCGTAACTAACTATATAAATAATATGTACCTAAAGTATACCATGTAAAGGTAACTTTACTCTCTTTCTTCATCCACAATAATGATCAGTCGCTCACCTGGCTTGGCTACGCGATAATGATCGCGGACAAAATAATCCATACCATCTTCTGAAACCAAAGCATCAAGCTGCTGCACCAAGTACGCACGCTGTGTATCGAGATCTCGGAGCTCATTGGCGTAGATATCCTGCACTTTTTTTGCTTGGACATACTTAGCCCCCATAGTTACCGTACCGCGCAATACCACAAAAGCCGCCAAAGACAATACAAGCAGCATAGCGCTACGCTTTGCAATTTGGAGTCGTGCCGGTTGAGACTGCATAATATGCTAGTATTTTAACATACTGTTATGAACATCTTTCGCAGCAAACATCGTAAAAAAGTACAGCGAATTTGGGGTGTAGTTTCAGCGCTCGTGATCGTGAGCATGCTGATCCTCTACTCTGGCTTTGCTAGTGGTGGCCTTTTCTAAAGACTACTTCTTCATCATTTTCAGGAATACATCCTGAGGAATATTCACGTTGCCGCGAGCAGCCATTTTTTTCTTTCCCTTTTTTTGTTTTTCCCGTAGTTTCATCTTTCGGGTGATATCACCACCATAGAGTTTAGCAGTCACATCTTTCCGTAGTGCCTTAATCGTTTTAGAAGATAAGATTCTTCCCAAAGCTGCTGCTTGGACCTTCACCACAAACATTTGTCGCGGCAGGAGATCATGGAGTTTCTCAACCACTTCTTCCGCCTCAATCTGCGCTCGAATACGAGACACCACTTTGGTAAATGCCGGCACTGCTTCATTTGCAACCATCACATCCAGCCGAGTCACATCTGCTTTCCGGCTTCCAATCATTTCATAAGCAATAGAGGCAAACCCAGACGATACACTCTTTAACTCATCAAAGAAGTTACGCATTAACTCTCGAAGTGGCATATCAACAAGCAATTGAGTTCGGTTATCACCAAAAGTTTCAGAGTCATGAATCTCCCCTTCATGCTCATGCAAGAGTTGCATCAGTCCACTAAAATATTCACCCGGAGAAATAATCTTCAGACGCACCCAAGGTTCTTGAATTTCTTCAACCAATCCGTGGTCTGGAAACATAATTGGTGAATAGACCGTTTCCCAATCCCCCTTCTTAGTTTTCACCTCATAGATAACACTAGGAGATGTGATGATAAGCTCTAATCCAAATTCACGACGCAATCGTTCGGTAATAATCTCAAGATGGAGCATCCCTAGAAATCCAACTCGAAAACCACGCCCTAGCGTTCCAGAGGTTTCTTCTTCATAGGTAAACGAAGAATCAGATAAGCAAAGTCTTCCAAGCGCAGTACGTAATTCAACAAAATCATCCTGGCTTTCTGGGTATAGTGACGCCCACACAACTGGAGTTGGCACCTGGTATCCCGGCAATGCCGCAGCTGGTTTCTTTTGATGTGTCACGGTATCTCCAACCGATGCGATCCCTGCCTCTTTAATACCCGTAACAATGTACCCAATCTCTCCTGGTAATAGTTTTTCTGTTGGGGTGGCATTAGGAGAAAAGACTCCAACCTCAAGTGCTTGGAATTTCTTTTTAGACACCGCAAACACCATTTCGTCTCGTTTTGTGATAACTCCATCCTTAGCCCGCACGTACACAATCACACCCCGATGGTCTGAGTATTCAAAATCAAAGACAAGAGCCTGTGTCGGGCTGTTTTCATCCGTCGTAGGGGCTGGTACTCGCTTGATGACCGCCTGCAAAAGCTCTTCCACCCCTTGCCCCGTTTTTCCAGAGGTTTCAAGAATATCATCAATATCACAATCGAGGAGCTCAGCAATTTCAAGCTTCACATCATCAATGCGGGCATGTGGAGCATCCACTTTAGACAGTACAGGGATAATCACCAACCCTTGGGCTTTTGCCATATCAAGTGTTGTGAAGGTCTGAGCCTGCACACCTTGCGTTGCATCCACCAGCAAAATAGAGCCTTCCACAGCTTGAAGCGCTCGAGATACTTCGTATGAAAAATCAATGTGGCCCGGTGTATCAATGAGATTCAGAATATAATCTTGATACTCCATGCGTACCGGCTGCATTTTGATCGTGATCCCTCGCTCACGCTCTAGTTCCATGCTATCGAGCACCTGGTTCTGCATCTTTCGCGCCTCAATCGTACTGGTCACCTCAAGCATGCGATCAGCCAAGGTCGATTTCCCGTGATCGATATGCGCGATAATACTAAAGTTTCTAATATGTTTTGTATCCATATGTGATGCTCTGCATACTACCGAAAGGCAGTTAGATTGTATAGAGGCTAGTTTGTTGGTGTGTCGACGCTGCCGATCTTGGCTTTCCAGAACTTTTTACGCACTGCCGACAGAATCTCCAAAAATTCCTCGTTTCCAATCGCCCAAAATAGCCAAGCACCGACCAAGATAGCAAGCCCGCCCCCCAGAAGACCCTGCAAGAAGACCCCAAGCGTTTGGTTCTGATCAAACCAAACAGCACCAATCTGTAATCCGCTATATGCTACCGCCCCCATTAAGATAGAGACCGAGAGACTTTGGATGGCAGTTCGCAAGATTCCAGCCTGTCGCCCTTGCAGGAACTCCTTTCTAAACAGAGACCACATAATGGTCACGTTTACGATTGAGCCCACCGCGAAAGAGAATGCCAAAACCAACACCTGGGTACCCTCAACCCCTTCAACACGCATTAGTCGCTCAAGGAAAGATACAAAGCCAGGATGGTCAGCGTAGACGCGGTATAAAAAGAGCGCTAACCCGACGGCAACCGACGAAGAGATAAGATTCACGGTGAAGGGGCGCCAAGTCTTTCCAGCAGCATAGTAACCACGAACAAACAAGAGGACAGCGCTCTGCGCCACCACCGCCAACACCAATAGTGCAAATACTGCCGCTGTTAAACGAGTGTCATCCCAGTTAAATTCTCCGCTACCCAGAATAACGCGAACAATCTGGGCTCGAAGTACGATAAAAAGGACCATGACCGGGAACGACCAGAAGAGAATTTGCTGCAATGGTGACACAATATGGTCAACAAACTTCTTCATGTTGCGCTTGGTATAGGTTTCAACCAAGGTAGGAAATGCAGCCACGGAGAACGTCATCCCAATCAGCGCCAATGGTACTGATTGAATATTCCGCGCAAATGAGAATACAGACACAGCTCCTTCACCAATCAAGGAAGCAATGGCTAGAAGTACTGCCAAAGTAATCTGAGACAGTGCCAGCGTTAGTGTTCTTGGCACAGAAACACTCACCACGCCACGAATACGCTTCCAATCCGTCACGCGCACCACCCGCGGCACAGTACGATGCCGCAGCAGCACTGGGAGCTGAATGGCGGCATGAAGCATCGCTCCAATCACCACCCCAGCAATCAAGCCCTCTAGCCCAAACCATGGGAACAATACGATCACACCAAGGATAATTCCAACGTTGTACATCACTGGCGACAATCCAAAAGCTAGAAAAGCTCGCTTGCTTTGCGTCACAACGCCAAAAATATTTGAAATACCGAAAAAGATTGGAGATAGTAGTAAGATCCGACTCGCCCACGTTAATTCCTGGAGCATGTCTGGACTAAATCCAGGAGCTACAAGTTGCACCAGCCACGGCATTGCAATAAAGAGCAACACGGAAAGCACCACCATAAATGCCAAAAAGACGGTGAGGATTTCAGATAAAAATTGCTTTGCGGAATCGTGATCTTTGTCTTTTTCCCACAACTCAGCAAAGAACGGCATCAAAATCGTAACAGACACAAGCGCTGCTGCCACGGCATACAGAATGTCTGGAATACGAAAAGCTGCATAGTAGATATCCAGAATATCGCTCGGCCCCAATTGACTTGCCAGGGTGCGATCTCGCACCAGCCCAAGTACCTGAGAACCAAGCAACGTTAAACCAAGCAGGAGCGCTGCTTGGTTAATACTAGAGATATCTTTATTCAGTAACGCTAAAAAACGCTTCACCACAATAACCTACTCGTCATCACTAGATTCGTCAATTGAAACTGGTTCCCCTACTTCAGTATCTGGATCTACGATTCCTGCTTCGGCCGTATCTGCAATTTCAGCATCACTTCCATTTTCCACCTCAAGTGGAAGCTGTTCGGGAGCTCCATCGGTGTCGGGAGCTTGTTGTAGCCTGCCTTCAGCGATCAACCCCTCAACAATCTCTTCAGCCTCATCAGTCTGTCCGCTAGCGTCGAGTGTATAGGCTAGTGCCAATGCAGCCTCAAGAGAGGTTGGATTTACCACTAACGCCCGTTGGAATACGTCTTGAGCAATTGGATAACGCCCCTGATTGTATGAGAGAATTCCAATCTGCATCAAAGAACTGAAGTTAGCGCCAGACATACGTACCGCTTCGTTAATATAGAGATCACCGTCTCCTTCTCGCTCATCTTCATAAGATACGCGAGCACCTAATACTAATGCCTGGACATCATTTGGTCGCCGAAGGACCATAGCATTAACAAGCTGCTGCGCCTCATCTAGATTCCCTTGCGTAAGCTCGAGATTCACGACACGAGCAAGCACGTCATGGGCACGTGGATTACGCTCAAGTGCACGTTCATACGCCTGCCTGGCATCAAGATACGCACCAGCCACGTTATAAGAATCTAGACCGGTGTAGACGTCACCCAGAAGCTGCCAATTCCGGTAATCGTATGGATTTGCTTGCGTTGACTGCTGTGCAAACGTAAGGGTCTGTCCCAAGAAGAATTCAAGTTGTGAGCGAGCTTCTTCATTCTCATCAATATCCACCTGACTTGCCAGAACACCAGCCTGCTGACGAACCAGGTTAGATAGTGCACGATAGTATGGAGCAGATTTTGTTAGACGACTTGCCTGTAGGCCTTTTTCATAACCAAGTTGTACATTGTTTGCAAACACCGCCTGTCGGAAGGCAAGCATTCCCGCTGCCTTTTTGGAAGTGAGATACAGGGTTCCACCCAAGAGAATTGAAAGAACAAACAGAACGAGCACGGTAACCGCATAGCGCTTCTCACCCACAATCCGAATTGACCAGGCAGGTGTTTCCTTCTTGGAAGACAACAAACCAGCAAAGACTCCGAGGAATAGGAAGGCGTAAGCAATCAGGGTCGGCCCTGGTACATAGATGAAGAGAAGGAGCCATAGATATAAGGTCAAAATAAAGGCAGATAACGTAAAGAAGCGATGGAGTCTATCCTCATGCAATTGCACCATCGTTTTGAATCCCGCCCGTAAGAACCGTGCCATCAACAGCAAGAACAGAAGTCCCCCGAGAATTCCCATGGTTCCAAACCAGGTAATCACAGCACTGTATCCATACTGAAAACGGACATCAGAGAACGCGATTCGAGAAATAATTTCATTACGCGTTTCTTGCCACAAATATCCAAAGTGGTTTGGCCCTACACCAGTAAGTGGGTTTACCGCCCAAGCCTCACCAACCGTTGAAGCAGTTGCGCCCAGTGATAGACGCACTTCGTTATAGTTCACACTTCGAATCAAAGAAAAGCCAGACTGGGCCAGATTTCCCAAGAAGATATACCCAAAGAGCGCAAAGAGGAACACGGCTAATGACGCAACCGGGAGCCGCCATCTTTCTTTCCCACTTAACTCAGTTCGGAAGGCGGTGCGGTACAAGAACACCAAGAATGATCCGATTGCCACGGCTAGCCATGCCAGTGGCACATTTACCAACAGAAGCCCGAATGCAGCAAAGCCAATTACGACATACAAGAGTTTTTGATACGAACTTCGTAGTTTCAAGAATTCAATACCCACCAGAGCTACCAACATAGCGAAACCAGCGTATAGCCCGAAATCATTCCAACCCCCCACCAATGTGGTGATATTACTATTCAAAACCCCGAACGAAAGGAATTGGGGACCGATGATGAAGCGAAGAATCTGAAAGAGCGCAATGGCGACAAATGGCAAAAGCGCTGTGGTGTATAGCGCAACCACGCGCTGAAAGCTCCTGAACACTTGTGTAGACAAAAAGCCAAGGATTCCAAGCGAGGCCAGGAAGAGCCCTTCGCTAGCCGTAAAATTTTCACCGAAGAAAGAGAGTCCAAAGTCCTGGCTCATTAGTGACGCCAAGACAGCAACAACAGAGAAAGCAAGGAAGCCGATACCAATTGGAGATCGGTGGATAATAAATTTACGAGCCCCCATCTGCTTTCCAAGCCAGACCAGCAGAAGTAGAACAGCACCCACTTCTACCAAAAGTATCTTTCCAACCTCAGGCGCAACACCGCGCAGGGGAAGAATAAAAAATGGTAACACTACCGCTAAAGCTAGCAATCCTTTGTACAACATAGTATCCCAAGGCAACGGCTTGCGTCGCTTTGACTTCTTTTCCTCATTCATGCTTTGCATTATACCCTAGCGATTCCGAAGGAGGTATTTTATGTGAATTACACCACAATATTCACCAGCTTATTAGGAACGACCACAAAACGCTTGATTACGGCTTGGTCTGGCACATAACTAGCAACTTTTTCAGAAGCAAATACAAGCGACCGAAGCTCGTCTTCTGAGCTATCTTTTGACGCCTCTACAGTGTCTCGTAGTTTTCCGTTCACTTGAATTGCAATAGTAACGGTATCACTAACCAACACTGATGCATTAAATTCTGGCCAGTCACTAGTATGAATAGAGTTTTGGTCATACTGAGACCACAATTCCTCCGTCATATGTGGTGCAAATGGAGCCAAAATCTGAAGTAATTGCTGGTACTGTTCTTGCCCCACATGTTCGGCGCGATCAAACTGGGTCGCACAGGTCATCATTTGCGCTACAGCAGTATTGGTCTTAAACACCTCAAGCCCTTCGCTTACTTTTTTAATAGTCTCATGAAGCACCTTTTCTAGGTCCGAATTATTTTCCGCCTGAACAGATGTCTGAATTCGCCACACTTTTTCCAAAAACCGGCGAACCCCAGCCAATCCATCTGTATTCCAAGGATAGTGACCCATTTCATTGTATGGACCAATAAAGGCCAAGTAGGTTCGGATACTATCTGCTCCAAAGCGATCTACTTCCGCATCAGGATCAACCACGTTCCCCTTACTCTTACTCATCTTCTTGCCATCAGGCCCCATAATGAGTCCTCGATTCATACGAACCTGATACGGTTCGTTCCCAGGAACATAGCCCAAATCTGCCAACGCCTTATACCAAAATCGTGAATACAAAACGTGCATGGTGGTATGCTCTGAACCTCCTGAATACATTGATACTGGCAACCATTTCTCAAGTAATTCCGTACTAGCAAACGAGTCAGCGTTTGTTGGGTCCAGATAACGCATGAAATACCACGTTGAATCTACAAAGGT
>Ga0075476_10000589_pt1 | contig 16264 bp, 11 predicted proteins | sample DEB08_DNA_5_FD_76339 | JGI IMG/M metagenome (GOLD analysis project Ga0075476, IMG submission 76339) | Aqueous microbial communities from the Delaware River and Bay under freshwater to marine salinity gradient to study organic matter... | ecosystem: Environmental > Aquatic > Marine > Coastal ...
CAGAATTTAACGAAATAAATATCAGTATAAAGATGTAAAGTAAATGAGTATATCTCAGAATTTCCCAGAAGAAGGGCCAACACTCAATCTAAACTTTGCGGGAAGTAAGACACTAGACCCACGCATTACATTTGCAAGACCAAGCACTTCTGGTGATGCGACTTATATGGATGCGAATGGATTGATTGTAACTGCTGCCGCTGATGAACCAAGATTTGACCATCGTTATGTAAATGGAGAGATTGAGAGTTTGGGTCTTTTGGTTGAGGAACGAAGGATTAATCAAATAAGAAATAATACTATGCAAGGTGCGGTTGTAGGAACACCAGGAACAGCACCAACAAATTGGACACCGCTTAATCGTTCAAATTTAACTTGGAGTATTGCTGGAACTGGAATTGACTCTGGCGTTTATTATGTTGATTTAAAATTGAGTGGAACTGCAAATGCAACACAATCTCCAACATTTACTTTCGAATCTGGGTCTCAAATATCAGCAAGTGATGAACAAACTTGGAGCACATCTTGCTTTATAAAACTTGTATCTGGTTCTACCACTGGAATTACACAAATTATATTAGCACAGGACGAAAGATCTACAACATATTTAACTGGTGGCAATTCCAGTAACTTTTTATCATCAATAAATTCATCGACTACAAATATATTTTCATCTTGCAGATATTCTTTTAGTCGAACAAATACAAATGCATCTACAACATTTTTGCATCCTTATTTATTAGTTACTCCAACAAACGGTGCTGTTATTGATATAACTTTAAGAATTGGAATGCCCCAAACTGAATTGGGAAGTTTTTCAACATCAGTAATCCCAACATCAGGAAGCACAGCAACCAGAAACCACGACAGAGTATATTATGAGAATGTAGACCAAACTGAATGGTTTAATAAAACAGAAGGAACAGTAGTCTTTGAGCATACTGATGTTCCTTATAATTCTTCTACTCCTGTTGGATATCCCGCAGTGGGTTTTGCAAGAACTAGTGATGGAACTTCTGCATCTTCTATTCAATACTATTTTACTAAGAATTATGGTGCTGCTGAATACTTAGTAAGAATAACTCCTGGTAATGATAGTGCAAATATTACTCCACCAGGCGGCACAGGTTCGGCGGCACCTGCAAGCAAAGTTGGATTTGTATATAAAGCAGATGATTATGCTCTTGTGAGAAATGGATCTCTTGTGGGAATCGATACTTCTGGTGCAGTTCCCGATGCATATATGCTTATATTTGGTATGAATTCAGTTACTAATATTGATAACAACTGGAATGCACATCTAAAAAACTTACAGTATTATCCAACCCGTCTGAGTAACACTGTTCTCCAAAATCTAACGAAGTAAAATGTCAATACAACAAAACTTCCCAGCAATCTCACCATCACTGAACCTCAACTTTGCAAGGTCTAAAACCCTAGATCCACGCATTACATTCAGTCGCACAACAACAGCAACCAGAGTGAATGAGCAAGGTTTGGTTGAGGTTGTGAGTGCCGATGAACCAAGATTTGACCACGAGTATGATGCTTCTACTGGTGTTATAAAATCTTTGGGTCTTTTGGTTGAGGAGAGTAGAAGTAATTTATTTAATTATACCGAAGATTTTACACAACTTCCAGTATCAGGAGTGCAGGATGGGTGGTTTAGAGGAAGGGTAATTCCAACAACAGAATCCGTTACTGCACCAGACGGATCATCTGGTGTAAGTTTATTAACAGAAAACAATACTGCTTTTGGAGAACATTATGTGGCCCAAGAAGGATTTAATTATACATCAGGAGTTACTTATACTTGGTCTTGGTATGTGAAACCAAATGGTAGGGATAATGTATATTGTAAAGTATATACTAATTTCAATAATACACAAGTAATATTAAATTTAGAAACAAGCAGTGAATATTATCTTACAGAAAACACATTTGATGATATTACTAATACAAAACTCCCAAATGGTTGGTATAGAGTAAGTTTCACAAGCACTGCAACATCAACAGGAGAAGGTTCTGTTTTGTTGGGATTTGCTCAATCAACAACTGTTAGATCATATACTGGTGATGGATCTTCTGGAATGTATTATTGGGGTGCTCAGGTGGAAGCAGGAGCATTCCCAACATCTTATATTCCAAATGGCATTGATTCTCAGGCAACCAGAAATCCCGATAGTGTCTCTATGACTGGTGATAACTTCTCAGATTGGTATAATCCAAGTGAGTTTAGTTTATTTGCAAACTTTAAAATAGATGCTCCACAACAATCTTTTGATACTTTTGTCACAATTGATGATGGAACAACTTCTGCCAAAATAACATTTTATAGGGGAAACCTTGATAGCACGATAAGATTATTTTCTCATAATATGGGAGGAATTATAGGAACTTCTAATGTGGAAAGTGGACTTGATGTCATAAACAAATCTGCTTATGCTATTGCTCCAAATAATACATCTATATTTTTAAATGGAAATCTGGAAGTAACTAATACAGTAGCATCAAATCCTATTGTATCTGGAAGTAATACAATCAGATTTGGTTGTGATGCTGGTAATGGTGCAACACCAAACACTGGAAGATTTATTCTTTCCCAACTCACCTACTACCCACGAAGACTTACAAATACCCAACTCCAAAACCTAACCAAATAAGACAATGAGTATATCACAGAACTTCCCAAACACAAGACCCTCACTGAACCTTAACTTCGCAAGGTCAAAGACACTAGACCCTCGTATTACTTTTAGTAGACCTCAGACGGGTAATGGAGTAACTTATGTTGGTGAAGATGGATTGATTAAGTATGCTAGTGCCGATGAACCAAGATTTGACCACGATCCAGAGACTGGTGAGTGTTTAGGATTGTTGATTGAGGAGAGTAGAAGTAATTTGCTTGCAAATAATAATGATTGGACTTCACCTGCTAAAACTACTGCTAACGTTACAATTACTTCTAATGCGGGAATTTCTCCAGATGGGGGATTAAATGCAACACGACTCCAAGAAACTAGTGCAACTAATGTCCAAAGAAGATGGTACGGAAATATAGGAACTGTGTCTTCGTACAACACGATGACTTGGAGCGTTTTTGTAAAACCAGATGGGAATAGAAAAAGTATAGGTTTATACCCAAACTATGGTGGAAGCGGGTTTCTTGGAGAATATAATCTTCAAGATTTAACTTATTTTGGAAGTTTTGTCGGAGGCGGAAACGCAATTGATGCTTCTCAAGATATAAAAGTATATCCAAATGGATGGTATAAGTTAATTGTAACGATTACATTTAATACGGCACAAACTGGGATGAATTTTTATGGATATTTTTCTGGAAATTTAGATGATGCAAATGATTATTATGATGGGGATGGATCTTCTGGTATTTTACTTTGGGGGGAGCAAATAGAACCAGGACCATCCCCAACATCTTATATACCAAGACCAGATGCTTCCACAGCAACCAGAAATCCCGATAGCGTCACTATGACTGGTGATAACTTCTCAGATTGGTATAATCCAAGTGAGGGAACAGTATTTGTTGACTCCTTAGTGAAATATAATCCAAACGAAACTAAATTTGTATGGTCATTATATGGTGGATCAATTGATCACTCATTACGACAACCACATTTAACTGGATTGAGATTTAGAGCAGTTATTGGTGGAGCATTCACACCTGCTCCAGGAACTGGTTTCAATGCTACAAATGGATCTACCACTAAAGCAGCAGTTGCTTATGATTCTACAACTGGTCGTCTGCAAGTTGGAACTTCTGGCGATGATGTAACTATGATTGGAACTGCAGATCCAACTATATTTAAGATTGGACCTCATAACGGAACAATCTCCCAACTCACCTACTACCCAGTAAGACTTCCAAACTCCACTCTACAAACACTCACTAAATAATCAAAAAGATAAGACTATGGCACGCACTTATACGACATACTATCTTCGTTTCGCATCACAAGAAGAAGCAGAAACAAAATTCACCGAAGTCAATTACAGACATACAGAAACCTTTGAGGGTGAAGAACAAACTTATTATGCCGTCAGGGGTCAAATCGGAGACATTGACATCATCGGTGATATTTGGAATGATGATGGAGTCTATTCAGAACCAGATCCAGAGACTGGTGAGATAGAAGTCATCACTCCACCAACAAAAATGGAAGGATATCATGTTAATATCATCCTGGAAGGAGCACTCCCAGAAGCACTCCAAGAGTTTGTTGTAACCCCATCAAGTCCTTATAGAGTCTTTGCCTAAATACCTATAATAAAACTACCTAGTGTATACGAGGACGGTAGATGGCTATTAAGGTTCAGGGTATAACTGTCATTGATGACAGCAAAAATATATCTAATATTGGTGTTGCGACTGTTGGAATATTAAGTGCGAATCAAATTACAGTTGATGGAACAACAGGAACAAGTGGAGTCGGTGTTGCCAATTATGTTCTTGTATCTGGCGGAACATCAGGAGATATAAGTTGGCAACCAGTCACTGCGGTTGGTTCTGGAACATTAGATGGTATTAATATTTTAGAAGAGGGTGCTCAGGTCGGCACCGCAGGTAGTGTTATCAATATTAATTTTGTCGGTAATAATGTTACTGCGACTGGCGTTGCACTTGGATTAACCGCAACAGTCACATTATCAGATAGACCGACTTATGATAGTCTGAATGTCACTGGCGTTTCTACCTTTGGTGGAAATGTATATCTTGGTGATGATGATAGGATTATTTTAGGTGATGGTGGAGATTTAGAAATTTATCATAATGGAAGCAATAGTATTATTGAAGATAATGGGGGTGGATCTTTAATTTTAAGAACAAATGGAAATCGTGTTCGCATTCAGTCTAGTGATCTTGATTCTATAGCAGACTTTAATAAAGATGGATCAGTAGAACTTTACTACGACAACTCCAAGAAATTTGAGACCACTGGTTATGGTGTAACCGTTTCTGGTGGATTAAATGTTTCTGGTGTTTCTACATTTCAAGGAGACGCATATTTTGGTGATAATGATAAGATTGTTTTGGGAGATGGTGGTGATTTAGAGATTTATCATAATGGAAATCATAGTTTAATTAGAGATACTGGAACTGGAAATCTTTTAATAAGAAGTGACGGAGATGGTGTAAAGATACAAAAAGATAATGGAGACGACATGGGTGTTTTTAACACCGATGGTGCAGTAGAACTCTATCACGCTAACTCCAAGAAATTTGAGACCACTGGTTATGGTGTAACCGTTTCTGGTGGATTAAATGTCTCTGGTGTTTCCACATTCCAAGGTAATATAAATCTTGGTGATGATGATAAGATAAGATTGGGTGATCTCCCAGATATGGAGATTTACCACGATGGAGATCATAGTTATGTTAGAGATATTGGAGCAGGAAGACTATACTTAGATGGAAGTAGTGTTCATATAAGATCAAACTCTAATGAACTGGCAATAGAGGCAAATCAAAATGCTGAGGTATCACTCTACTACGACAACGACAAGAAATTTGAGACCGTAGGCACTGGTGTATCTGTTTTTGGAAACTTATATCTCAATGATACGAATTACCTGAGTTCTAAACCGACTGGTAATTTTGGTTCTGTTCAGATCAATGGTTCTGGTAAAAGTAATTGGGAAGGATATAGTATTGATGGTCGTGTTGTTTTCATGCATGACGGGTCATCAGCAACTGGTCTTTATAATGATGTTAATAATGAATGGCTTCTTAGAGCACAACATAATGCAGAAGTAGCACTCTACCACGACGGATCAAAGAAATTTGAGACCACTGACTACGGCATCTATGTAACAGGAGCAGGAAACACATCAACGATTGGTGGTGCCGCAAATCTTGTTCTTGACCCATCAACAGTCGGAGATAATACTGGAACCGTTACTATTCTTGGTAATCTCCAAGTAGAAGGAACTCAAACCATCATCAACTCAACGACACTGGAAGTTGATGATAAGTTAGTTTCCATTGCAAAGAGTGCAACGAATGCAACACAGGCAGACGGAGCAGGATTAGAAATCAATGGTGCAAGTGCTACATTAACTTATGCATCCACTGGTGATAAGTGGGTCTTTAATAAAGCACCTTATTATAATACTGATAGATTACTCACCACTGCCGATGAGGGTAGTGGTAATGGATTAGATGCTGATACTCTGGATACATTAGAAGCATCACAGTTCTTAAGGTCTGATGCTGCTGATACTGCTACTGGTGCGATTACATTCTCAGGTGGTCAAACCTGGAACTCAAACATTACTTGGAATACTGGTAAGAATATTAACATCGCGGGAGAAAGTTCTTTTGATATTGGGTCTGGTGGAAGTTGGTCAGTATGGGATGGATCAACAACAAACAACTGGATTCAGGCATCTTATGGTCAACCATTAGTTCTGAATAATAATGCTCTAACAACGATTGTTCAGTCATCAAGCTCTTCCGATTATTTCAGAGTTCGCCACAGAAGTGATACTGACATCACAATGGATTTCTATTGTGAAAGTGGAACGGCACAGGTTGCCGATACTTTTAGTGGAACCACCGATAAGAAATACATTTATTTCAGCGGTCCGAATGGTTCTAGTGACCCTGGTTACATTATGCACGAAACCAGAGGTGCTGAATCTAATGAGGGTGTCTTGCACTTAGTTCCATCTGATGATAATGCAGAAGGTGATTATGTTTCTATTCACGGAACTAATGATCCTGATAGATTAAAACTTCATACTAGTGGATTAGTTGAGACGGCAAATGTTCAACTCGAATTGCGTTCTGGTTCTAATGGAATATATCTGAATGGTGATGTCGGCATAGGAACTGATAATCCAACTGCGAAGTTAGATGTCGATGGTTCTTTCAGATTTACTGGTATAGGAACTTTTGAGAATGGTAATAGCACTTATGGAACATCAACAGCATTATCTGCGGAGTTTGGTGTTAATACAAGTGCCGCAGGTGCCATTAAACTTCATGGCACTAGTTCGGGTGCATATGGATTAATTCAAGCAACAAATAGTAACTTACATATTGATACGGTTGTTGGTGGAACTTATCTCAATTTTTATGATGGTAGTTTTGTATCATTCGGAACTGGTGCTGGGGCAGAGTCTGCAAGATTTACTGGTTCGACTGGAACATTAACTCTTGGCACTACAAGTGCAACAGGAACCGCATCACAAAGACTTCAAGTTACTGGTGGTGCTTATGTTTCTGGTGATGTTGGTATTGGAGATACTAATCCACAGTTTAAACTATCTGTTAATGGTTTATCTGCTATATCAAATGCTCAATCTCAATTACTTTTACATCAGGCAACCAACACACCAACCGTTATTCACAGAAATGATGGAAGTAATTATTATATTCTTCTATCTGGTGCTTCTGCTACTCCAAATACAACTTGGAATGGTTTAAGACCACTTAGAATTGATTTAACAACCGGGCGAATTCAATCTGATAATGGTCAATTTTTCCAAGGAAATACTTTAATTGGTAGTGGAACCGAAACAGGAACCGCATCACAAAGACTTCAAGTTACTGGTGGTGCTTATGTTTCTGGTGATGTTGGTATTGGTGCTACGAATCCTGATGTAAAATTCCATGTAAACTCTGGTGCTGCTAATTATGTTGCAAAATTTGAGAGCACCGATGCTGATGCAATCATATTATTGAGAGATAATACGACTGCTGGTGATGGTATTTTAGTAAAAAGAAGTGGAAGCGAACTTCTTTATTATGGTGGAACTGCAAACACAGAAGTATTCAGAATTGATAATAGTCAAAATATTGGCATAAACTCCACAACACCAACGGCAAGACTGGATGTCAATGGTGATGTATCAATCGCATCAACCGTCAGCATCGGAACCACAATTGATATCGTTCCTTATAATGACTTAGGAGCACTCAGTTTTGAGGGTTCTGCTGGTCAGTTGTTCTCTATTACAAACAACCTGACTTCTGGAAGTATCTTCTCAGTCAATGATGTCTCTGGTATTCCTTCTATTGATGTTGATGCTGACGGAACGGTTCTTATAGCACCTTATGGAAGCAATGAGTATGTTGGTATTGGAACCACAAATCCAACAAAGCAACTTCACATAGAGGGTGATACACTTGTTAATGGAAACTTATATCTCAATGATACGAATTACCTGAGTTCTTTACCAACTGGTAATTATGGTTCTGTTCAGATCAATGGTTCTGGTAAAGGTAATTGGGAAGGATATAGTATTGATGGTCGTGTTGTTTTCATGCATGACGGGTCATCAGCAACTGGTCTCTATAATGATGTTAATGATGAATGGTTTCTTAGAGCACAACATAACGCAGAAGTACAACTCTACTACGACGGAACCAAGAAATTTGAGACCACTAGTCAGGGTGCATTGGTAACAGGAAGTATAGATTTAACTAGCGAATTAAATTTCTCTGGTTCTGCTGCTAAGTTTGTTGATTTTTATACCAAAGATAGTGGAGGAACTGCATATAGTGCAAACCTAAGACTGGTAAATCACGACAGCAGTAGTTTCCACAATGCTGTTAAAATGATACGTGATGGTTCAGTAGAACTCTACCACAACAATATCAAGAAATTTGAGACCACTGGTATTGGTGTATCCATTGTAGGAACTGGTAACACCGCAACAATCACTGGTCCATCAAACTTAGTCCTTGACCCATCAGCAGTCGGAGATAATACTGGAACCGTAACCATTCTTGGTAACCTCCAAGTCGATGGAACTCAGACCATCATTAATTCCACCACAATGACGGTGGATGACCTCAATATTACTCTTGCTTCTGGTGCCGCCAATGCTAGTGCCGCCAATGGTGCTGGTTTAACGGTTGATGGTGCAAGTGCTACATTAACCTATTCTTCTACTGGTGATTCTTGGGTCTTTAATAAAGCACCTTATTATAATACTGATAGAATACTCACCACTGCCGACGAAGGAACTGGTAATGGTTTAGATGCTGATACTCTGGATACATTAGAAGCATCAAGTTTCCTAAGGTCTGATGCTGATGATACTTACTATGGAGGAATACTCACAATTAATAGTAGTAGTCAGTCAGGAGCATATCAAGGATGGGGGGTTAGATATAATAATAGTAATTGGAGGCACGTCAATAATAATAGTTGGGGATATGCTTTAAGAAACAATGGTGCCAGCATGACTATCAAAGTTTCTAAAGAGGCAGGAACTACTGATAGTGTTGCTAGTTTTAACGATTATACTTTTAGTGGTGGGTCAACTGCATCAATAACCATCGGAAGCGCCGTGGTTTGGCACGCAGGTAATGATGGTTCTGGGTCTGGATTAGATGCTGATACTCTGGATACATTAGAAGCATCACAGTTCCTAAGGTCTGATGCTGCCGATACTGCTACTGGATTAATTACTTTAACTAATGGATTAAATGTATCTGGTGTTTCCACATTCCAAGGTAATGTAGCAGTCGGTGGAACCATTACCGAACTTTATAATGGAACCTACTGGAATGTAGTCACACAAGCAGACGTTGGTTATGGTGCCTCACAGGTGCCTCTGAACCAGTATCTGGGTCAACTTGCATTCCTTGATGACTATCATCCTAACGGATTGCGTAGAGATGGTGGTGGGTCTGATGATGTTGTCGTAAGTGCTGGTGGTTCGGTTGGTATAGGAAGTGCAACACCAACAGCAACACTTGATGTTAATGGAACTCTGAATGTTTCTGGTATTTCTACATTCCAGGATAATGTTGTTCTTACAGGTGTTGGAAAATCACTAGTTGTTGGTCCTAGCAACGATCAACTTTCACTGGAACATGATGTCGCTGGATCAGGAGTTATAAAACATAATAGTCACTTATTCCTTTTATCCTCTGGTTTTTCATTTGTAGACTATAGTGGTACAGATATTGCAGCAACCATCTCTCCAACAAGTGGAGTAACATTAAATCATGGACATAATAATCCTATATTTGTAACAAATTCTGGTGGTGCTACTCTTGGTGGTCATATTAATATTTCTGGAACACCTGGAACTCTGAATGTTTCTGGTATTGCTACTTTAGGAACTGTTAAAATATCTTCTGGTATTGTTACTGCCACATCCGGAGTTGTAACTTATTATGGTGATGGATCACAGTTAAGTGGTATTAGTGGTGGTGGAGAATTTACTTTAAGTGGTTCTTGTGGAACCATTTATAGTTCAGAAGCAGGATGCTGTTCTACTGGAACTAATAACTTCTTTTCTGGATTCCAAGCAGGACAATGCAACACCACTGGATCCAATAACAACTTCTTTGGAAATAGTGCTGGTTACTGTAACACCACTGGATCCAATAACAACTTCTTTGGAAATAGTGCTGGTTACTGTAACACCACTGGATGCAATAACAACTTAATTGGATACCGTGCTGGTTACTGCAACACCTATGGATCTCATAACAACTTCATTGGATGTAGTGCTGGTTACTGCAACACCACTGGATCTAGTAATAACTTCTTTGGAAGTAATGCTGGTTACTGCAACACCACTGGATCTTGTAACAACTTTATTGGACTTAATGCTGGTTACTCCAACACCACTGGACGTTTTAACAACTTTATTGGACTTAATGCTGGTTACTCCAACACCACTGGATTTAGTAACAATTTCTTTGGATATTTTGCTGGTTATAGCAACACCACTGGATCTTGTAACAACTTTATTGGAGACCGTGCTGGTTACTGCAACACCACTGGATCTTGTAACAACTTCTTTGGATACCGTGCTGGTTACAGCAACGAAACTGGATCTAATAACAATTTCTTTGGATATTTTGCTGGTTATAGCAACACCACTGGATCTTGTAACAACTTCTTTGGATATTTTGCTGGTTACTGTAACACCACTGGATTTAATAACAACTTTATTGGAAATAGTGCTGGTCACAAAAACACCACTGGATTTAGTAACAATTTCTTTGGATATTTTGCTGGTTATAGCAACACCACTGGATCTTGTAACAACTTTATTGGACACCGTGCTGGTTACTGCAACACCACTGCATCAAATAATATTGCAATTGGTTGTTGTAGTGGGTATGGAGCAACAGGACTTGATAATTTTACAACAACATCAAATCGTATTGTTATGGGCAATAGTGCTCATACAAATGCCTGTATTCAGATTGCCTGGTCTGTTGCATCTGATATTAGATACAAGTGTGTATGGGGAAATGTATCTCACGGAAGAGATTTCTTAAGAGGTGTAAATCCTATTGAATACTCATTTATTGACTATGATACAGAAGAAGTTACTGACAACTATAGAAGATATGGATTTAGTGCTCAAGAAATTCTTGCACTTGAAGGAGATAATCCAGTTATTACGAAAACAGATAATCCTGATAGATTAGGACTGACTTATGAATACTTCATTCCGATCCTTGTGAATGCAATTAAAGAACTTGATACTGAAAATAAATCCATTCTTGCAAGATTGGAGGCACTTGAAAATGCATAAATTATAGGGTATAATATATTTTGTTTGAGTGATTTATATGAAAAAAGTATTAATAGCAACACCTTGTTTAGATCAAAAAGTCGATGCTTATTTTGTTCATAGTCTTTGTGAATCCATAAAACTAGGTATCAAAAATAATCTAGATATACGATGCGTCTTTCTTGCTAATGAGAGTATTCTACCAATGGCAAGAAATGAACTTTTTAGACTTGCTTATGATGAAAAATATGATATAATGGTATTCATCGATGATGATGAATACTGGGATGAAAAAGCATTAATAGAAATCATTCAATCAGAAAAAGATGTAATCACTGTTCCAGTTGTGAATAAAGGAGACAAAAATATAGGATATAATGTCTGGTTGGGAGAAGATAAAGAAAAAGACACTGATGGTTATATTAAAATTGAAAAATGTGGAACTGGTTTTCTCAAATTAACCAGAAAAGTAATTGTTGATTTATGGAATACAAATACCGAATTATTCTTCAGAAACAAATCTCTCAAAAATATTTGTGAATATACTTTTGAGAACGGATCTTTTATTGGAGAGGATATTGCTCTTACTAAAAAAATCAAAGAACTGGGATATGGTATTTGGTTAAATCCAAAACACACTGTATCTCATATTGGAAATAAAATGTATAAGGGTGATTTTAAGAAAAGTAATAATCTATGATTGACCTTATTATTCCAACAATGTGGTTTGTGAATGATTTTGATAAATCATTACAAACTTATGTAAGTCATAATTCCATTAAAAAAGTTATTATTATTGATAATAATAAAACAAAGAGACCTTCATATGAAATACTGAATCATCCAAAAATTGAGATAGTTTCTTATGGGAGAAATATTTTTGTAAATCCTGCTTGGAATGAAGGATATTATAGATCAACCTCTAAAATTCTTGGAATCTTAAATGATGATATTAAGGTATCACCAGAAGTATTTGATATGATTCTTGATTTTAATTTAGAAGAAGGAGACCTAATTGGAGTTAATCTTCAAGGAAGACAAAATAACTATAAGATTGATGACTTCATTGATACGAAAGAAGAAATTATAAAACTGAATTATAGTCCTCAAAGACCTATTGGTTCTCAGTCTTGGGCATTTGGAATATGTATGTTTATGAGAAGAGAATCTTATAAACCTATACCTTCATTATATCAAGTATGGTATGGTGATGATTTCTTTGCTCAAAACTCAAAAAATATCTATGCTATTAATTCCAATAAAATTAAAGGAACAATTTCAGAAACTCTTATCAAATTTAATGATCCCAATAGTGATATCTCAAAAAGAATAGAATTAGATTCTAAAAATCTGATAGCATATGACCATTTTATTAACGGAAAACACTGGGATATTCCTCACAATATGATAGAACTATATAAACAACAGAGAAACCAATTGAATCAAGAAAATATTTTTCAACTAGAATACAAAAAGGCAAGAAACACTCCGAGTGATATTAATCAAAATTTACACGAACTTTTTGAGATAGCAAAAGAATGTAAAACTGTCATTGAACTGGGTGTAAGAACTGGTGTTAGCACTAGAGCATTCTTAAATGCAGATGTAAAACTAATTTCATTTGATATTGTATTAAATTTTGAAGTCCAAAAACTTTTTGATATAGCAAGGCAAAATGGAAAAGATGTTCAATACATTAAAGATGATGTATTAAATATTGAAATTGAAGAGACTGATATGATTTTTATTGATACTTTACATACTTATGAGCAGTTGAAGCAAGAATTAAAACTTCACGGAAACAAGGCACAAAAATATATTGCTTTCCACGACACTCATACTTTTGGTCTTAGAGGAGAAATTGATAATGATAATAAAGGTCTTTTATCTGCTATAATTGAATTTATGATGGAAAATCCTCATTGGAAGTTTTACAAATATAAAACAAATAATAATGGATTAACCATTCTAAAACGAGAAATAAATAACAATAGTTGAACCAAAATTAGTTTATGAAATATAGTATTTTTCACGTTCAAGGTGGAATTGGAAAACACATTGCAGCAACAGCAGTTGCAAAATGCATTAAAAATAATTTTCCAGACAGAAAACTTATTGTGGTTTGTGTTTATTCTGAAATATTCTTGAATATTTCTTTTGTAGACAGAGTATATCAACTAGGAAATACAAGTTATTTCTATCAGAATTATATTCAAGATAAAGATTCCTTAATTTTTCATCACGAACCTTATTTTACAACAGATCATATTCATAAAAAACTTCCACTTATCCAAAATTGGTGTAATTTATATAATCTAAAATATACAAATGAAAAACCTGTTATAAAGTTTAATAAACTTCAGAAAAATATTTCAAGGGAAGTATGGTCTAAGGACAAAAAACCTTATATGGTTATTCATACAAATGGTGGTCTAATGTCTACTGATGCAAAACCATATTCTTGGACAAGAGATATGCCAGAAGATTTGGCACAAAGAATCGTCGATTATTATAAAAATGATTATCGAATTTATCAAATTACAAAAATAAATTCTCCAAAATTAAAAGATACAACACCAATTTTTGCAACACCAGAACAATCATTGACATTAATAGAACTCTTTAGTATCTTACTACATAGTAAGAAAAGAGTTCTAATTGATTCTTGTATGCAACACGCAGCTGCTGCATTAAGATTACCTTCAACTGTCTTATGGAATGGAACAAGTCCAAAAGTTTTTGGGTATGATATTCACGATAATATCTGCACAGAGATACCTTATGATTTTAAGCTTCCTGGCAGTTATCTATTTGATTTTGATTTTAATGGTCCAGAAATTGAATATCCATTTGGAGAACAAGAGGAACTTTTTGATTTTGATAAAGTAATACAATCAATTGACAAACAATAGGAGATTAAACAAATGAAAGAAATGATTAAAGAAATTCTTCGTGAAGAAATGGGAAGAATGAATAAAACTTTTTATTTTATGGCAGGACTTCCACGATCAGGAAGCACTTTAATTTCTACAATCCTAAATCAAAATCCAAAATTCTATTCTGGTCCCAGTTCTCCTGTAGTCCCTACAATGGTTGCAATTGAACAATCATTATCAAATGATGAATTATTTACTGCATATCCAAAACCAGAACAGGCAAGGGAAATTATAGGATCAGTTCTTCCTAATTTTTATAGTGATCGTCAAGAACCTATTATTATTGATAAAAATCGTTCTTGGTCTTCAAGAATTGAATATATTAAAGGATATTTTGGCATTGAACCAAAAATTATTTGTCCTGTTAGGGATACTGCAGAAATTTTAACTTCCTTTATTTCATTGATTCGTCGTAATCCATTTGAGGTAAATGGTAGAGTTAATTTTATTGATGAAATGCTCATTAAAATGAATGTTCTTTTGACTGATGATAATCGTTGTGAGTTTCTTGCTAGTCCTCAAGGTCTTTTAGGGCAATCTGTAGAAGCAATTAAGAAAGCAATGATGGAAGGTAATGAAAGGGTAATTCATTTTGTAGAATATAATGATCTCATTTTCAATCCTCAGGATACAATTGAAAAGATTTATGATTTTCTTGGTGAAAACTATTACAATCATTCCTTTGAGGGATTGGAGAATAATAATAAAGAAAATGATATTCGTACATATGGATTATCTGATATGCATGAAGTAAGAGATACTATCCAAAAAACTTCTAATAATCCAGAAGATATTTTATCCGATGATATTTTAAGTAGGTGTGAAAATACTGAATTCTGGAGAATGCTTGATGATGAGGAGGGTGATGATGAAATTGAAGAAACTCAAATCACTTCCAATTCTTCCGATGTTAAAGAAGAAAATATTGAGATGATCGGGGTATAAATACTAGTAAATTCAATTTATTTTTTAATACTATGGCAATTTTACAAAAAAAGAAAATAAAATCATTGAATGTTGTTAATGATGGTACTAATACTGTCACTAATGTTGTAGTTGAATGGCACACCTATGCTGATATTGATCCTGAAGAGTATTCGGAAAAAGAAGATAAGACATTCACACTAGAAACTGATGAGGTTGACCCAAACTCAGATTCCTTTATTTCTTTTAATGAACTAACAGAAGATGTTGTTTTTGGGTGGATTCAGCATAGATTTGAGAGTCCAAGAATTAAAGAAATGGAAAAGAGAATGGTAGATATGGTCAATTCTATAGCATATCCAACTCCTGCGCCCGAACCAGAAATTATCGATAAAGAACTTCCCTGGTAGTAATAAAATTAATTTAATTAATTATTGTAGAGGAGAGTTAATCTCCTCTTTTTTGTAAATTATAATATAATAAAAATTATGAATTTTGCACAAAAATGTTTCAATTATGGTGGATCAATTTATCCATTTCTTTTTTGATTGAATATGTGCTATGATATAAAAAAATATATAATTTGTATCTAAAAGTAATTTATGAATTTTATTGTTTATTCGAAAAATAATTGTCCTTATTGCTATAAGATCAAACAGGTGTTAGAGATGACTGGTAGTGATTATAAGGTTCACACTCTTGATGAAGACTTTACACGACAAGAGTTTTATGCTAAGTTTGGTCAGGGTTCAACATTCCCCCAAGTAGTATGTGATGATAAAAATTTAGGAGGATGTGTTGACACAATCAAATTTCTCAGAGAACAACAAGTCATCAAGTCCTAACATAAATAAATCAGAAGACCACAGAAATCGTGGTGTTGATTTCCT
>Ga0075476_10000590_pt1 | contig 16256 bp, 18 predicted proteins | sample DEB08_DNA_5_FD_76339 | JGI IMG/M metagenome (GOLD analysis project Ga0075476, IMG submission 76339) | Aqueous microbial communities from the Delaware River and Bay under freshwater to marine salinity gradient to study organic matter... | ecosystem: Environmental > Aquatic > Marine > Coastal ...
CAGGTTTGCTAGATCATCCAGTGTCACGTTGAGTAGATTCGCATCGATGCGTTCTGCGATCTTCTCCTCGGCCATCTCCATAGTGATGTACAGGACGTTCTTACCGTCCAGTAGATTAGCACTAGCCATGTGGCACATCGCAAGTGATTTACCGACACCTGTTCCAGCAAGGATAATATTTAGCGACTTCTTGGGAAGACCACCTTTAGTAATCTTGTTAAGGTAGTCAATGTCGAATGGAATACGCTCTTCAATGCGATGATAGAAGTCCCAGCGATCATCACTGTCATCCAGAAAGTCATGACCAACGCTAGGATCAAAAGAGACAGACAGCGCATCAGAAAGTAACTCAGGAATCTCTCCCTTCTCGCTTTTCTCATCTCCTTCAATAATTGATATCGACTGCATGATTGCATTATAGATAGCCTTCTCTTGACAGAACTTTTCGGTCTTTTCAATCAGCCATTCTTTATCAACCTCTTCTTCAATAACAAGATCACCAATGATCTTACTACACTCTGAGAAGTCTTCGTCTGATATCTTCCCATTGTTATCCAGTTCGATAACCAGTGCTTCCCTAGTAGGTAGAGCATTATATTGAGAGATATACTTATCAATTTCTTGGTAAATGGTTTTTTCATGTCTCTCTTGAAAGTAATCACCCTTCAGATAAGGTAGTGTGCGTCTTGCGTATCCATCGTCATTCAGAAGGTGCTTCAGCACCATCAGTTCTACTCGCATCAACAAAATCCTTCAACAATTCGTTTAGTATTTTTCCTAGTGTATCAATAAACTCTTCAGATGTCAAGTCTAGTTCGTTTTCGTTCTTGACTGTGATGAAGTTAAAAGAAACCATAGCCTCTTCATCAGCATCCTCTCCTAGTCGTAAATTGTCATACTGAAAGATGACCCCTTCATAGGGGCCATCCTCAATCTGAATGCACATCAACTCTTCGTGAAATGCATCATCATGCTGTACTACATTATACTTCGTCATGATGCTTCTTTGCTTCTTGCCATGAACGCTCAGTAATGAAGTACAATACAGTCAGAGCCGTCAGAGCGATCACACCATACAATCCATCACCAAGATACCTATCAGCGAGAGTAATGAAAGCTGCTGAAATACCAATCACTGCAATGAGTGTAAACAGATATCCAAATAGCTTTTTAACGAAAGTCATAATCATTGTGTTGTCACCTCTTCTTCATCAGGGAAAATTTTACGATCAACGATGATCTCAGGCTCATCCTCATCAACACCATACATAAACTCTTTGTGTGCTGCTGCTTCTAGTTGTTCCATGATATCATCAGTGTAGTACTTCTCAGGATTCTCATTGATGCTTTTACCAAACACCTTAGTACCATCAGGTAGTTCATACCGTGTTGATACCTTCTTGATAATATCATACTTCTCTGCAAGATCAAGAAGGCCATAGTAACGATCCAGTCCTGTATCATAGGACAGTTTTACTTCTACTTTCTTGTTCTCTTTGGTAAAGCGTGACTTGTGCATTGTCACTTTGATGATATTACCAATTACATCTGTACCATCCTTGTCCTTCTTCTTAGACAGCATAGCGATAGACGATGCTGCATACTTGAGTCCAGAACCACCAGAGATTTCTTTTGTCGGGATATATGCGCCGACAACATCATAGACATGGTTTGTTACAAGTAGTGGTACGTTTGCTTTTGCAAGTTTCAATGACAGGACACGGAATGTACCTCGCAGTAGCTGCGCTTTTGTCATATCCCTTGCTTGTTTACCAGAAGCTGTATCTTCCAGTTCTTTTACCGATGAGAGCATACCAAGCGAATCCAACACCATCATCATAGGTGGCTGATCCTTACTGTCATTGTATGAGTCTAGCATACGAACAGCATTGGTACGAAACTCTTCGATTGATTGCGGCTCAGAGATAACAACGCGATTGACATCGATACCTCTAGTTGTCATCATATTCTTCGTAACTGCGGCTTCTGTGTCAAAGTAAATGACCCCACCATCTGGATTGTCCTCAAGAAACTGCTTGATAACTCCTAGAGCGAAAAAGGTCTTCCCCGTCGCGCTTTCACCCGCAAATGCTACTATTTTGCTGTTAGGAATACCGCCATACAAACTACCAGACATAGCTGCGTTTAGAATGTATGAACCAGTATCAATAGTACCAGAAAACTCTGAACTATTCTCACCGCTGCTGGCTACATGCGTATTATCAATACCAGCAATTACATTATTAAGAAAACTCATCCTTTATATACCTCATCAAGTTTATCATTAAATTGTTCAATCTTCTGCATACGAACACCACCTGGCCAGTAAATGTAATCCTTATCAGGATTTGCTGCTAAGTTGTTCAGCAATGGCTTTATCATGTTATATAGAGTATCGCATTTTTGTTGCAGTTTGTCAAGTCCTTCTTCGGTCGTAGCAACAGTTTTCTTTGCTTGCTGTACGACTTGAAGTTCTTCTTCTGTTACTGCTGTGAATCCAAAATCGAAATCAGACATGTGTGTACCTTTCTATTTCCAGAAATCTTCTAGTGTCACCACCTTCTCAGTCTTCCAACCGATAACATCCAAGATAACCCTGATAGGATCAATGAACGCTTTGCTGAACTGCGTATCATAGTCGATAAACTTTTCCAGTGCAAACTCAGGCGGAAGATTGTTGATGATTGAGATGACATTCTGTCCAGTTCCATTAGGCTCTTTGAGATAACAGAACTTGATCTTTTCTCCATCTTTGATGGTTTGATATCGCTTCTCCAATCCACCCTTTCTGATCAGGTGATTGTAAAGCAGGCCCCCACGGACATGGATGGGAGTACCCTTCGCTAGAACAAGAGTATCCTTGTTGTTACTATCATATTTATTCAGATCAGACAGTGAGCGGGGGAAAGCGATATCTTCAAATGGAAGCGACAAGAACTTGTCTTTGAAGTCAGAGATGAACTTCTGTACGTCTTCTTCAGTCTTGTTCAGAGTGATATCAATTGCTTCCTTTAGAGCATCCCTACAAGCCTGCGGGGTCGATGATTTGACAGTCTCGATTCCCATCATCTTGAGTTTAGGCTCAGTGAAACGAACACCCTCACTATCATATACATTGAGCATGTACCGCTTCTTAGCAGTCCATATACCCTTGTCAGCGATCACCTCACGAGCCATAACCATCTTTTGCTCGTAAGCATTCATTAGATCAGCAAGGTCTTGATAACTCTGATCAATAAAAGGTTCAACCTTCTCTGAAGCAACTCTATCAAGGAAGTCAACGATACGCCCACGAAACGATATCTCCGTCTCTCCCTCTCGTAGTGATAGCACCTTATCAACCAGCCTGTCAAAAGTAATGTATACTGAATCCGTATCTGACGCAATAACATAGTCTTCTCCCTCTGTCGAAAGCAACTTGTTTAGATATTCATTCAATCTTTTCTCAATCCATCTGATAGACAACTGACCAGACAGTGTAATAGCTTCTGCTTGACGCACATCAAAGAAACGGAAGTACTGATTACCAAGCGCACCATAAGCAGAGTTCAACTGAATCTTCTTGGCCATCTGCAAGTTCTTGTACTTCGATATCTTCTTGTTCACCTCATACCGTAGTCCCTTGTCTTTGGTAGTCTCCAGTTCTTTCTGTGCAATGATCATCTCCTTCTTATATAGAGATCGTTCATCATACATGGTTTGCATCATCTCTGGAAGGAAGCCTTGCTTATCCTTGCGGAAGAGGTGGCCATTGGCTGCAAGAACCTTGTCCTTTGGAAAGTCTGGTACGATACCATCAATCATATCATCCATGTCAGTCTGAACATACTCACCCTCGACAAAAGTGTCAGGAGAAATATTATACTGCATGATCAGATGCGGATACAGAGAGTTCAAGTCAAACGACATCACCCAATTGTGGCCACCCACCTGTGGCTCTTTGACATACGCACCAGCATATGCTTGCGCTTTGAAGGAAGTCTTCTTTGGTGGAATGACAACCTTCTTATCTAGCAAGTAGTTGTGAATCAGAACATCCCACAGGCGAACCTGTGTGAATACATCTGCATAGTTGACTTTAGCGTCATATGCGATAGCGAGAGCGGTATCGATCAGCTTCATCTTTTCATCGATACGCTCAACCAGTTCAACGTCCTTGATATTATAGTCGATGAACTTCTGATAGTCAGTACGATACAGTTCATGCAGCGTACCAACCTCAGAGTAGTCTAGCTTCTTCTCACCAATCTCTACATGAGCGATGTGATCAAGACGATAGGATTCTTGTTGTGTGTAGGTAAACTTGCGATAGAGTTCAAGGTAGTCCAGCGTAGCAAGTCCAGCAAGTTCATAAGCCTCTTGCGTCCTGTTCCACTGCTGGATTTCTCGACGGTTCAAATTCCTAAGAGGAGACATCCTCTGAGCCATCTTCTCATCATACAGACGACTGATACGATTAACCAGATAGGGAATATCAAAGAACCTGACATTCCAACCAGTAACGATATCAGCATCCATCTTTTCCCAAAACTCTAGGAATTTCATGATCAGTCTGTTCTCGTTCTCACAGTCAAGATAACGAACATCTGATCTTGTGTTGTTGTACTCCCCAACACCAAAGACGAACACCCTACCCTTCACCTTAACGGTGATAGCAGTGATCGGCTGCTTTGCATCAGCAGGCTCTGGAAACCCTTCCTCAGAACCAACCTCAATGTCAATGTTAGCAACACGAATATGATCCATGTCATAGTCGTTACCATACTTCTCATTGAGACATGCGTACTCATACGTCGTGGAACCATAGACGGTAAATCCATCGACATCAGTGTACTGCTTCACAAAGTCTCTTGCTTCACGAATGGAGCCTTGTTCGACAGGTTCAACAGACTGGCCATTGATTGTCTTCCAATCACTCTCACGTCGTGAGGCTAGGTAAAATGTTGGGGAGTAGGGAACCTTGTCTAAGAAACGACGACCATTATCATAGCCTCGAATGAAGACAAGGTTCCCGCGTGTGTATGTGTTTGTATAGAATCTCATAATGTAAATATAACAAAAACCATACGGTTTGTCAAGACCTTATTTCAGGTCTTCAGCAGTTAGTGGTGTTAGTTCAGACATACGCATGATCATTTCCATTTTCTCATCTTCTGGAAGAGGAATCATACCAGCATCTGAAAGCATACCATCTTCACCCCAATGCTTTGTCCACTCATCCATGTATTCTTCAACGCCCGGAATTACACCGACATGTGCGTGTTTTACATAGAAGTAAAGTGAACGAGAGATAGAGTAGCTACCATCTGCAATCGCATCAAATGTAGGCTCACCGCCATCCACGATTGCACCGTGAAGTACATCAGAGTTCTGATCAAGATAGGAGAAACCGAAAATACCGTATGAAGCTGAATCTTCTAGTAGTTTCTGAACAATTAGATTATCCTGTTCACCAGCTTCAATGTAAGCACCATCAGTACGCATTGCACGACACTTTTTACCCTTCTTGTCGCCACGAGCGATTGATGCTGCTTTAGCGATTGGGTCTTTTGCACAATAGCCTTTCTGATTGACCATCTCTACAAATGACGCACGAGTACCAGAAGTTGTAGGCGGGCCCATCACACGAATAGGAAGATTTGGTAGATCAGGATTGATCTGATTCCAGTGTGTGTATGGATTATCGATCCATGTACCATCTTCTTGTGGAATTTGTGCTGTCAAAGCCTTACCAAGATCAGACTTTGATATGTTGAGTTGAATACCATCCTTTGAACCAGCAACAACGATACCGTCGTAACCAACTTTAATTTCTGTTACTGTGACTCCGTTCTCATCACAATAAGCAAGTTCTTTTGTCTTCATGCGTGAAGATGCGTTACCGATATCAATAAACTTTGCACCAATACCTTGACATACGCCTTTCTTTCCGACAGATGATCCGCCAGATTCTACGACAGGAGTTTTGTGGGAAGGACTGTTACCTAGTTGTTCAGCAACGATTGTTGCAAAGGGAAGGACTGTTGAAGAGCCGGCTATACTTACATAGTCTCTAGCATGAGCGGCTGATGAAATTAAAATAGCACTAAATAGTACTATGAGCGATTTGTACATGATCGTTCTCCTATATGATTGAGAGGCAGCAAATTCGCACTTTGCTGTCTCTTTTCGTATTTAGAAGTTGCAGTTTTTTTGCACTTTTGTTACAAAAGTTAATCCTGCATCTTAAGTGCGAGATCAGTGGTTTCAGTCACACGGCGTGTCCATCCACGACCAAATGTACCAAATGTCTTCAGTGCTTCATAGTATCCTTGTCTACGATGCTGATACTCGACAATTGCTGTCTGTACACTGTTATGCTCTAGGTACTCAGCAACCTTACCAAGTGTACCTGGCCCGATTGCACCGTCCTGTGTCGCGCCTACAAGACCCTGTAGGTACTTAGCTGCTCTACCTGTACCAGCATTGACCCCAAAATCAAAAACGCAGAGATCAAGACCCCAAGGAAGTTCATCACCCTTTACCCTATCCCAATAGTTCTTTTTGTAGATGGGTTCAACATCTTCGACTGTCAAGTCTTTCATGTCTTTGTCTCCACCCCACTCTTCGTAAACTCTCTTAGTCACACCAAGATTAGTTTCACCGCCTGGGTCTTTCGGATGATTTACATAACCGCCTTCATGGTGAAGGATGGTTTCTAAACATGTACGATAATTCTCTGCTGCCATTTCATTCTCCTTTAAAAAATAGGGGGTTGTTACACCCCCTATTTAGATTATTGGATTTCAATAAGTTTTGGTTTCTTTTCATCTGGGATGATACGCTCCAGTTCAATAACCAACATACCATTCTTTAATTCAGCACCATTTACTATAATGTCATCAGCCAGAGTAAATGTGCGATTGAACTTCTTCATGGAGATACCCTTGTGGAGCATCCTTGTCACATCCCCTTCTGCATTATCGTAAGTTGAGCGAATAGTTACTTCACCCTGTGCATACTCAACCTCAACATCATCCTTTGTCAGACCTGCGACGGCCATGTCAATGAAGAATGCTGTATCTGATTCTTTACGAATGTTATATGGGGGAAACCCTGTTGATTGTTTCTGGTGCTTATGATATTGCTGCATTTGTTCCAGAACGCGATCAAAGCCAACGGCATAGGGCGTAAGTCGATTGATATCGAAAGTAGTTAAACGTGTCATTTGCTAATCTCCTATTAAGCAAGATTGTTGTTGTATAAGACCCATAAGGCGTCTTAGTTCATTATATAGTAACTCTTGTATCGTTTGTCAAGAGTTTTCTGCAATTTTTTTTGCTCTACCCAAGATAAAATCTTGCTGTAGTGCTTTGAATAAGTCTGGCTCAGAATAGTTAGGCCCTTTCAGCACCTTACCATCTTCACGGTAAATTGGTTTACCGTCTGCGCCAAGTTTAGACATATTTGATCTTTGTACTTCAGCAAAGCACTTGTCGAGATCAATCCCAAATGCATGACCAGCACCATAAGTCACATACAGAATGTCAGTAAGAGCATCTGCGACTGCGATATAGTTCTTTGCTTCTATTGCTTCTTTGAGTTCACCAAGTTCCTCTTCGATCAACTCAACTCTTAGTGCTTGTGTAGCTTCATCTGGAAACTCTGGTGTTTCTTTTACCTCTTGTCCAAATGCATTCATAAAGTCCTCTACCTGTCGAAAGTTAGAGTATATCAATCTTTTTTCCATATTATCGCTTTTTTCCAATATTATATTTTGCTGTTAAATTCCACTCATTCTTCTCTTTGTACGGCAGCACTTTGATTTGTGATAGTGGTGCTACAGGATCAGAAGACTTACTACTTTCCACTAATCCAATCAATCCCCACTCAGAGAGTAGGTTAGCGATTGTGTTGCGTCGTGCGATATCGTCTTCAGTGAAGTTGCTAGGCTTACCGTCTAGTGCAAACAACTCTTTAAAGTGTACGATATAGTACTTACCTTGTTTGTGAAGAATATGACAAGACTGATAGATTGTCTTGTCTTTGCGAGAGGCCACCCCAATACGAGTCAATGTTTCTCGAATCTTCAAGAAATCATCATCTTCCTTTAGTGTCACCTCAACGAGATTACTGATGTCAATCGTCATTACTCCCACCTTTTTCCAGTGTGTTTCTTATTGTTATAAGCTGTTCGGGAGAAAGGATAGAAAGTGCTTGAAGTGCTTTAGCATCGTTGTAACCATAATACTGCTTCACCACGGACAAATCTCCTTCATCATCTTTCTTCACCCATTTAGCAAACCTCTTTTTGGGTCTAACACTATTTAGGAAATACTCAAATTGTAGGAGATTATCCGCTTCGTATCGTTGATTCATCTCATTAGCCACACCAATTGTATCCATGTGATAAGACATAGCACGATTGGTAAGAAACATGTTGTAAGACTTCTCAGCGAGTTTGTCGTTCTCTGTTCCTCGCATCAGATTTTGCTTACTAGTATTGATAGCGTTTACATAATCAAAAGGATTCATTGCTTATTTCCACTCAACCTCTACCATCAGTTCGGTGAGAAAAGCCATGAAGTTGATCTCTTGATCAGCAACAAAAGCAGACTTATATTGATAGTCAGCAAGTGTCACAACCGTTTGAGGAATACTCTGTGGCTGAATATTCTCAGTCATGTTATCATATATTTTACGAAAGAGTGGTGTTACATCACCATCGACATTCTGCGCTACCCACTTACGAACAGCACTAAACTCTTTGTTCCTTAGAGCATCGACAAGAGTGTCTAGATTCTTGTCAGTAAATGTTGCAAGAATACCTGTATCGATAGAACCAGTTGCACCATACCGTTGCAGTTCATTCAGAACCCTTCGATTATCAGGGAAGTGTTTCTTGATTACTTCTGCAACTACCTTAGGCTCATATGTGACACCTTCAAGCACAAGAATCTTCTGTACACAGTCGAACAGTTCTTTGGCCATCTGCGGCTTGTCAGCTTTACCGATCTTAAACTCAACAACAGAACACCGGCTCTGCAAAGGATCAATGATCTTATTTACAAAGTTACATGTCAGAATGAATCCACAGTTCTTACTGTACTCTTCCATGAAGTTTCTCAATGCAGGCTGCACTGAGTTAGCATTGAGATAGTCAGCCTCATCAAGGATGACATATTTACGCCCACCTGAGAATGACACAGATGACGCAAAATTTCTCAGTTCATTACGCAGGACATCGATTGATCGTCCCTCATCTGAACCATTGATCACGATATAATCACAGTCCAACTCCTCTAACATGGCTCTAGCAATAGATGTCTTACCGACACCAGCAGTACCTGTTAGAAGGAGATTGGGAATGTTTTTATTATCTACAAAAGTCTGAAAGGTTTCTTTCAGTTGGGGTGGTAGAATAGTATCCTTTACCATCTTTGGTCGATACTTTTCTACCCACAAAAAATCATCACGCATTACATTTCCATCATATAGTTGTTTGGGTACTTAGTCAGAATACTCCGAATTTGTTTCTGTTGCTACCCAATACTCAATGTGACCAGAAGTGTTCCTAAAGTGTGAGATACCAGCTTTGGAGATTTTCACTTCATAGTCGCCTGGAATAAACTTTAGATTCTCAGTCTTGAATACCATGTCAAAGGTAGCACCGTTCTGTGGTGCAACATCACGACTGTATTCGTTTGAAGTTGGGTTTTTAGTATCAGTAGCAACAAGAGCAATACCCGTAGCACCACCACGAACCACCACTTCTGGTAGGCCAAGCTGGTTAGCAGCAGACACAACAGCTTTCAGATCATCTGCACTAGCAGTGAAAGAGATGTCTGGATTAGGCATGTCGATATTCTTCTCTGGTGGTGATGTCACCATTGAGGAATCTGTGTAGGTGTAACGTGAACGCGACTTGTTGTTCTCATCACGGATCGTTACATCCATCTCACCGAATGCGTAGTCTGCATTTTCAAACAGACTTGCTAGACCAAGAAACTGGTTCAGTTCATAGATAGCAAAGTCTACTGGAAAGTTTTCTTCGACAACCGCTTGAGCGAGAATATTCTTCTGCTCACTTACAGTACGGATTGTGTTACCCGCTTTGAACGCGAGTGACGGATTGATGGTTGAAAAGTTCTTCAACACATTCATAGTATTATCACTGATTCTCATCATCATTTACCTCAGTTCCATTTTCAAGTGAATCAATATAAAGAGCCATAATAGCATAGTGGACGACTTTTAGCAAGTCTTTTCGGTTTTTACCTTCCTTCTTACCGTAACGCTGACAATATTTGATAATATTACCCATGCAGAATCCTTCGCCGTGTCCACTGTCGATGATGAATTCTGTTGACTGAAACTTGTTGAAAGAGTAGTGGCCATCGTAAGTAGCAGCCACATAATCGTATACTTCTTTCAGAGTCTTATCTTCTTCAAACTTAAACTTGCTCATGTTACTTCTTCATGTTTTTGATTGCGTCAGCGTCAGCAGTTGCAGCAGCGCCAAGTTGAGCGATATCAATCAGGCTACCACCGAATGTATATGAACCAGTGTGGAGAAGTTTCATCCACGGACACATATAAGTTTCTACACCAATTTTCTGCATCCACTGACAGAACATATAATCTTCAGACAGGTAACGCTTCGACTCAGGATCAATCAGTGCTTGGAAGTACATCATGATTTCACGAGTACCATCAAAGTGCTTAGTACGAACATGATCAGGTAGGTACGAATAATCAGGATACGCATCATTGAACTTCTGGAAGGCTTGCTTGGTGATCATCATGAATCCAGTACCACCTTCAAGAACAGAAACTGGTTCATCGAGTCTAAGTTCTGTATCACTTGTGTTTGGATTGAACACATAGTCACCAACAAACTTTTCTAGATTGCCTGGGTTCTCATCAGCAAATCCTTTATCGACAGCCCGCTTGATCTTTTCCCAAGCAATAGTCTTCTTAGGATATGGGCCACACAGAATATCCCTACGCTTTGAATCATCAGGTTCATCCTGATCAGATAGAGCAGCTAGGGTGATCACATCGTTAGGATCAAAACCGATATCGGAGTCGATGAACATTAGGTGCGTATAATCACTACGCATAAACTCATCTACACAATAGTTTCTTGCTCTAGTGATAAGGGATTCATTAAAGAGATAAAAGAATTTGATGTCGATGTCATATGCTTGAGACATTTTCGCTAGATCGGCTGTAGACTTTGTGTACATACCGTGACATTGACCACCATACATTGGTGTGGCGACAAAGATTTTCTTCTTCTTAAGTTCGCTTAGTTCGATTGAGATTTCCAATTCATACTCCTATAATAAAAACATTGTGTAGATTATATAGTAAGAAAGCGCCTGATGTCAAGCACTTTCTTTAGATTTATTTAGTGTCCTAGAATGGAACATACTCGTCAGATGCTTCAGTGGTCGGAGCCGCTTCGGCTTCTTCATCCTTCTCAGCTTCAGCATCAACCTTGGTGTACAGATCACGGAAGGACTGCTTTGTATCATCGTCAAACCGATTGATACACATCTCAATAGCAGTCATACGATCACCAAAGATTGAGTAGGCTTTCGCAATGTGAACCAAGCGACGTGTTGAGATGACTTCATCAACACCACCATCATAGAATGTCTTACGAATGATATCAGCCCAATCAACCAGCTTCTCTTCAAAATCATCCATAACATCAATACCAAGATCATCGAACACCAGACCCAGCATCTTCTTTTCTATAGAGACAGGTGGATACTCTTGCTCAACCGTGATAGGAAAACGCTCAAGGAAAGCCTCGTTCATCACATTAGTACCAATGAAGCGTCCATCGTCAGAACCCTTACCTTTGGTGTTGGCTGTCGCAATGATAGTGAATCCAGGCGCAGGCTTGACATACTCACCAGTCTTTTTGATGAAGTAGCCCTTACCCTCAAGGATTGACTGAAGACACATAACCTTCGCAGGATTTGCAAGATCAAGTTCATCCAGAAGAGCAACTGCACCCTTTTCCATCGCCTTGATGATTGGACCCTTGAAGAACTTGGTATCGCCGTTGATCAAACGAAAACCACCGATCAAATCGTCTTCATCAGTTTCGACAGTGAAGTTGATCCGAATAACTTCGCGCTTGCTCTGGGCACAAGCCTGTTCAATACCGAATGTCTTACCGTTACCAGACAGGCCGGTGACATAGACAGGATAGAACATTTTAGAACTAATGATCTTTTTGATCTTGCTGAAATTACCGAATGGAACAAACAAAGGGTCTTTCTCAGGAACAAGATTCTCAGTGAAAGATTCTGTCATTACATTCATATCAACACCAACTGGAGCGGGCTGAAGTGCAACTTGAGCCTCTGGTTCTGCAACTGCGATAGGTGCTGCACCAGCGATAGGAAGCTGATACAAACCACGGCCAATCCGATACTTGTCACCACGGGTCAACCAGACTGGCTTTTTGAAGCCCTCTGTTTCCATGATATCAAGAATCTGTTGACGGGTGATTGTGTTACCATATTTTTGAGAAGCGACGGTAACAAAGGCTTCTTGGTTCTTGGTCAATTTCATAACAAACCCTCTCTCAGAATTCACAACCAATACTCACTTACCTTATTAATATAATAGGCTCAGCATCAAATGTCAATGGCACTGAGCCAATTTTTTTTATTTTTTTTAGGCTACCAAGTCGATGAACTTTGAAAGCATCACCCGACTACCTTTGCGTCCACCATTCGCTTTCTTGAATGCGCTACGGATTTGAGCCTTTGACGCATCATCAGCAACCGTGATCTCACCGTTTGATGCAGCCAGTGCTTTACCACCAAGCAATCCAAAGTACGCAGTGTATCCATAGTTAGGGATTAAACACCACTTGTCCTTACGCAGTGATTCCCATAACTGCTCCCTTTCAGTATAATCACTACTGGTAGGAATTTCACGAATTGCTGAAGGCTTCCGATTAGGAAGGATATGGAATCCAATCACATTAGACTGCGTATGATCACGGAAGATTCTCAGCAACTGAGGAGTCGCATGTTCATCATTCTGCCAACGATACCGCTTCTTAGTAACAGGATCAGTGATATGAACAATCGCCTTATTCATGCTATTGTCATAACGATTGCGCCAGTTCAAACTCTTCTTTTGAACATGCGTATAACCTTCATGCTCATACGAGGTGAGAAAGTCTGACTGATTGCTAGCCCCATCTGTCAAGAAGATGGTATTTACAACATCCAACCGATTCTTTGACTTGAATGCTGTATGGATGGGAATACCAGCAACGATAGCATCGTTAAGAGGCGTACCACCAAGATACAGTTGATGTGGAATTGAATGGTATCTCTTTGACCAGTGTTCAAAGTAGTCGCCAGTAGCAAGCAATGCTTTACACATGGTGTTGAAGTCCATGCGGCTCATCTTGTTGTTGAAGAATTGCAGCAAGTGAAAATCATCATCAAGCGTAATATCACCAACATTGAAGATATCACGAGCGTAGAAGTGGCCACGCTCATAACGATCACTGAAAGCATAGACTTCAAATGGGATATTGACTTGACGACAGAACATCACAAGGTTCAGCAACTGTTCAATTGTGTTCTTGATCTGGCCTACCATTGAACCTGACCAATCGACAAACATAAGCAGTCCATGATCCTTACCTTCAGGCAGGACAGTCATTTTCTTGAAGATATCATCGCTGAACTTGTAGTTGTTCATTTTGAGAGTATCGATAACACCAGTCTTAGAAGTAGTAGCCCGCTTGTATTCAGCAGCCTTCTTCTTCATCTCAAACTCTTTTACAAGATAGTTGATTGTCTTCTTGTTATCACGACGGAAGATATCCAACATCTCTGCACCAGCTTCAACAGTCGAGTTGTAACTAGAAGTATAGTGTTCGATGATTGTCTTATAATCAACGATACGATCAAATGCAGCTTTTGACTTGTCTGTTGGGATTGTGATATTGAAGACCTTCTTGCTAGGATCAGCATTGAACTGATTAGCGATATTGTCGTTAAGAGCCTTGTCAGTTACAGATTCTGGTCCACCCTTGCTACCGTCATGCCCGGCGGTAGTAGACGCTTCAGACCCCTCTGATTCGTCCTCAGAAGCCGCGTCAGGGGCTGACCCTTTTGAAGTGTCCTCTACTTCGCCGTCTTCTTCTTGAGACTCTCTAGGTCCAGAGCCTTCACCGTTTTCTTGTTCACCTTCTTCCTCTTCAGAGCCGAAGCCTGTCTCATTGTCAGCTTCTGCATCGCCCTCGTTACCGTATGAGTCATCCTCATCCTCGCCTTCTTCAGCTTCTTCAAGCATCTGCTGAAGGGCTAGAGACATCTGCTCTTGCTCTTCATCATGCTCTTCTTTTGCTTTATCGTAAAGACGGGTTGCGATATCGACTACTTGTTCAAAAGTCTCAGCATTCTCAATTTCAGTAATCCAAGACTTCTCGTCTTCACCGAACTGAACACCGACTGTCATACCACACTTGAACAGGATATTGAGACGGTCAATGAGTTTGAAACTATTTATTTCTTCTTCGTTCTTACCAAAGAATCCATCAGCAAGCAGCTTCTTGTATGACTTGATGAACTGACGACGCAGGCCAGGATACCGACGCTGGATCAGCTTTTCGATCCGCGCATCTTCAACCACATTCAAGAATGTCTGGAAACCAGAGCCTCCAGCTTTTGCTTGTTCCATCCACTCATCAGATGGAGTATACAAAGCATGAGCAACCTCATGACCAACTAGGTGATCATAGGTGTAGTTTTCCATCTCATCCCAAAGGGGCAGAGTAAGAACACGATCTTTGACATTGAAAGATGCAGTCTGCACATTCTGATGAACCACTGTCAGGTTCTCAGTAGCAAGCAGACGAGCCAGAACTTCTTTAGATTGAATATTTACCATAACGAATCACCTCTCACTTACCTATTAAATATAATGGGCGCGAGGTCAGAAGTCAAGGGCTCATCTGCATTTTTTTTAAAAAATTTGCGTTGCTTGGATATTATCAGGATTTTCCATAAACTTACGATAAAAACCTTGCTTCTTCATTTTCGTATGACCAAAGTCTCCGATTGTCACTCCAAGCTGGATTCTACCATCTAGTTTCTTTTCCATCCTATCAGAAACTACACAGAGTAATTCAAACATGAATTCTGAAGCCCTAGCATTTGACATTTGGAATGAGTTATCCCGAAACATATCATAGAAGTCTGTCGTAAGTCGAGTAGGTTCTCCATCAATAATGTGACTTTTCAGAAGTTCCAAGAATGTGACTGCGATACGATCATCTCCGAACTCCGAATGAAGCGCGGCCCATGCTGCAAAAGTTCTCTTGTAAGAGTTGTAGTGCTGCACTTCGTCAAAGAATTCATCGATGATATCATAACCCCTCTTTGCAGACTTGTTCCACTTTTTCCAAGATTCGATAGCAGTTTGGATGTTGAACTTCTTTTCAGCCTTACGTCTCTTGATAATTTCACCAACACAAGTAATTTCGCTTGGACGTGCTTTTGGATGCTTTCTTTGAATTTCATCCCTTGGTGTTCGCCCCTTTGCTGGTGCTGTCTTGGTAAATGTATCTGTATCAACACCAACCACAACAGGAACAAATATTGTCAAATTATTAATAATGATTGCTTCAAGTCGATGCTGAAACTCTGTTAGATTACCTTCGACATTAAATGTTATCGCACCACCATCATTAAGAAAACCATCCCTTTCCATACTTCTAGCAAGAGCATTTACCTGTCCTTGTGTGATTGGACGGTTATCACCATTGTGATTCGCTAGAATATACTCGGCCATCTCTGGTGTGATCTCAGCCATGAATACTCTATATTCACTTGAAACTGGATCAAATCCTAAAACAGTTTTTGGACTGACCGACATTGCTGCTTGTTTCGCCTGTTCAAGATCAAAACTCTCGACCAGATTTGGTTTAGTTGATTCATTCATCATAGTAACTCCTCACTTCATTGCAATTGCGCCGACGAACATGTGATTCCTCCAAAACGGTTGAATATTGGAGAAGCCGGCTTCATAAATCATGTCTTCGATTTCATGCCATGTATTAGGCTTAAGCATGTTCCTCAAAGTCTTCTCTTTATCCATGATATCCTCAGTTGTAAAATTCTGACGCTTAAAGTCATAATAGTTGAACGTCAGCATATCTTGGAACTTCGCATTCTCACAGATCGTCTTCTCAGCAAAGATGAAAGCACCACCTGTGTTAAGTCCCT
>Ga0075476_10000597_pt1 | contig 16160 bp, 15 predicted proteins | sample DEB08_DNA_5_FD_76339 | JGI IMG/M metagenome (GOLD analysis project Ga0075476, IMG submission 76339) | Aqueous microbial communities from the Delaware River and Bay under freshwater to marine salinity gradient to study organic matter... | ecosystem: Environmental > Aquatic > Marine > Coastal ...
TCAATTCCTCTTTAACGTATTTTTCAGAAGTGGATAAATTTTCAAAATAAGGAAACTGATAAGAAACAGCGTCTTTTAAAAACTCTGTCAAGCCTCGCTTCAGAATTAGTCGATAGTTAAACTGATTGTTGTAATCTAAATTAATGAAGTTCAACTTTTCTTCTAGAAACCTTTCATCAATTGAAAACACAGAGCGATCCTTGATCTCTTCCGGGTAGACAATCTCTTTAAGTCTCTTGGAGATTCTAGAAATCTCCACTGCTATAAGATTTCTTATTGCAATACAGAAGTCCGCTTCTTGCGTTAATTTTTCAACTTTATTGTGATGGTGTAAAAGAACTTTTGTGATGTCATATGCATCGTTCACAATCAACTTTTCACCATTATTTGTTCCAGATATTGAAATGTTGGAAACATCAAGCTGCTTGAACCTTTCAGCCAAAGCGTTTAAAAAACCCTCCTGTTGAAAAAGGCTTTGCCGTTCTTTTTCTTTTAAATTCAAATTAGATAAAGAGCTTCTAGCATCGTCAAAACTTTGATTAATTGTCTCAAATAATCTTATTATTGCCGGCTTATTAGGTAAATCTCTGATAACGCCATTGTATTTTTTCAAAAAGCTAGCATTTGCGTCTGCTATTGTTCCGTTATATCTAGGCGATATAATAGCGGTAGCACCTACTGCTGTCTTATTTGGATTTTGATATCTAAAGACTTTTGATTTATCAGAGATTTTAAATTCTCCAACCGGGTTGTCGAAGTACCCTTCTTTTTCCGCTATCTTGTACAGAAAGCTGTTTTGTGAGACAGCTTTCCCTAATTGTTTTCTAGCCTTTTCTTGATCGGTAAAAGCTTGACCAGATATTTTTTGTTTTATATCGTCAATTTCTTTTTTAATCTTGTCGGCAAACTCTGGTGCAAAATCAAAATATCTTATCTTTTTTAGAAATTCTTGCTTTTCAGATTGTGTCAGTCTTAAATAATCAAAACTTTCTTGCGATCCCAGAGCATCTTTGAAGATCAAATTTCTGAACATTTGAATATAAATGAAGTCTTTCATCATATCATCTACATCAACTTCTTCAAAATCAAACTGGGAAAAGACGTGAATAGACTTTAAAACAAAGCTAGCCACCTGAAGTTTAAACTTTAACAGAAGGTCTAAATACCTTTCTCTTTCAAACTCTTCATCAATGATTTCATTTGCTGCTGGTTTGTAGTAATCAAAAATATCAACTCCGGCAACAATCCTAGCTTCTTCTTTGAAGTTCACCAATTCTTTGTACTTCAAAGAGCCGGCTCGTGATGAAAACAATTTTCCACAAAAACTTCTATCATCTGCCGGGTAGTAAGGTGGAATAACATCATATGACGAAATCTTTGAGGAATCAAAGGAGTTGTTTGATGCAGCAACAGGGACTTTTCTAGAATAAACACTGCTGTAACAAACCTTTGCCAACTGATTATATGTCGTGTGCAGTTCTCTTTTGTATTTTTCATCAATCAAAGAATTTGAATCACCTCTCCCTACCTTGCCATAGTTAATACCTAGGGAATTATACAAGTAATTTGTAAATGAATTTCCTTCCTTGATGTCGTCTTTTTTCTGCTCTAGAATAACTTCGTTCTTAAACCCAGAAGGGATTGGCCTGTATCGGACATTCTTATCATTGATTGCAATTAAGTTGCTAATTTCAGTAAACCTGCTCCTGTTTCTTCTCTTCTTTTCAAACGGAGTGTAAGAGTATGCAAACAGTTTTGTATAAAACGGAACTTTCAAATCCGGATTGTAAGAATATCTTTTCGGATCTGTCCCTTTGTCGATCGCTTCAAACACATCGACATAATATGTCAATGCTCTAGAACTTTCTGTAAAGTTTCCATAATTCTTGAATACACTATATTCATATTGCCCATCAGATAATTGGCTACGGATCTCGCCTTCACTTAAAAGAATGTTCTTTTCCAATTGAGGGTTGACTTGCTTGCTTATTTTGGAAATGCCCTCTTCATAGGATTTGACTAAAGAATTTTTTATTTTATTGATATCTTCCTGAACGCTTTTATTAGAGCCGGTCAACTGCCTAAATATTGAATTTAAAAAAGGCTCTGCATCTTCATTGTAGTTGAAGTTAAAATTATAATAATCTTTAAACCCATCCAAACCCTCTTTGTAGTATGATTCATAACCATCTACGATGGATAACAAAGATTGCTCTTTCCTTCTTTGTTCTGCTTTGTCTAAAAGTTCTTGAACCTTTAGCTGGTTTATTCTCATCTCCCTAGGGAAGAATGCTGTTTCGATTGCGTTTTCTAAACTTTCCAATCTATTTTTAACAAAATCTTTTCTTAAAACATCTAACTTATCTTTATCCTTTTCCAAGACACAGCTACGCAACCTTCCGGCATATGTTTCTGGGTTTAAGCAAGGCTCGTCCCCAAGTGCTGCTACTGCCACATCTGAACAGAACTGCTCACTTTCGGGAATAAGTTTGCCCAAGAATAAAAACAAATTGGCAATCTTTTCATTGGTATTCAGGTAGAGTGATATATTTGGATAAAACGCTTCAGCATAATACCTAACTGAATCAACAACATTTTCATTTGGATTGCCTTCGAATAGAGAACAGATCTCTATTTTTGTTAAAAATGAAGACAAATCAGCCAGAAAAGATACAAAGTCTTCTAATGTATCAGGATCTACTCCATATTGTCTTCTTAATTGATTGGCCAAGCCGGGAATGTCGTCAAAAGAAAACGTTCCGACCTCTGCTTCGTCACAGATATTATTAACAATTGTGTCAACAATTCTGGTTGCAGTGGAAATAATAATAGGCAAAATTGAATTTAGAAATTCTCTTTTTATCTGCGATGACTTAACGTCGTTAATAGTTTGAATTGGAACAATCTTCAAACTATCTTTCAAATTAGAAAAGTTTTGAACATACTTTTTGGAAAAATTGGCTGCATCTCTTGCAAGACCCAAAGCATTGTCTGCAATTTCAACTGCCTCCGCAACACCCCTCTGTGATGTTCTAATAAAATCATTTATTTCTTTTTGCTTTTGTTCAAAAAGCTTTCTAACTTCAGACTCTGGAAGTCTCTTGATCAAGCATCTGATCGTATCTCTAGCCAAGTTATCAATGTTATACTTCCTGATGTAATCGCCATAAAAAGCACTAACCTTTTGAAAGTCAGTTGCGGACACAATTTCATCTTGGAAGTCTTTCTTTAACTTTTGAATCTCTCTTCCGATATAAAAGTTACCAACCTGCTGAATGTTGTTCTCATACCGTACAGAAAAATCGTAAAACGCATCGATATAACGATCAACATACGTTTGCAACTTTTGCTTTTCGTCGAACACCTGTTGGGCTGTTTTTAAAATAGCTTGCTCTTCTTTTTGCATCTTATCCAGTTGGTTAAGTGCTTTTTTCTCGCTTTTTGTTTTTCCTTTTAAATCTGCCATTAATTCGTTCCATTAAACCTAGAAAGTAAAAATGTTTCACTTTTTGGATTCGTCCAAATTTGTTCCCAATTAATCAGGTTTTCTGTTTGCTGTTCCAACTTTCTTCCGACTGTTTCCATTTGTTTTTTCAATCTAGAGGAAATTCCGGCAAAAGATTCAATAGTAACCAAGCCCGGAGGGGTTGTAGGTGAGCCCGGTGCTCCAGAATAATGAGTGTGGCTCTCTACAACCCTGTTGAAAGAAACCTGATAGTTGATAAATTCTTGCAAAAGACCATTGATAATCAAAACGTTCTGATAAAGTTGAAAATAACTTTGAAAAAAGTTCTTGCCTTTAACAAATGGCTGCACCTCTAAAACACCTTCATCGCTATTTTGAGCGATAAGTTGAATACCTGCCGGTGTCTTGTCTCCCTCATTGTAAACACCGGTAACTAATTTGATACCTTCGTCTCCGATGATTCTGACTAAATCAGATTTAATTCCAATTGCCGCTCTGCCTTTGATATTGGGAGTTGTATTGAATTTTGCATTCACTAATTTAAAGTTAAGATCAATATCTGTCTTTTCTGATATATAAATCCTGCTAGCATCATATTTGAAGTTTGGATCTGCAAAAGCTTTTTGTTCTGAATTTTCATCTGCATCACGAAAAGATGTTCTAGAAAAAGCAGAAACTCTGCCCGCAACTAAATCAATTGTTGAGCATTTTTGCTGCCCCAACCCTCCATACCCAGACATCAAGCCCGATGGCCTATCACGACCGATCACAATACTAGCGTTTGAGTTGGGAGTTTCAATTACATAATCTGAGTCTCTTTTGTTGTATTCTGGTCGAGGGATCATCATTTGAGACCCACCAACACCGATCAGCTTTGCCTTGCGAAGTGAAGGGTTTAAGCTATTAATCGAGCTTAACTGCTCTTGGCTTAAGACATCTTGATCTGTGTTTTTGTTTTTAAAGCCTAAACTTTTTTTATCGATAGAGATAGTCATATACTATTTGCCTTAATTTAAAGAATTTTTCGTCCGGACACCAAAGTTTGTTGACTCTTTTGCACATCTTAATAGAATCTTTGAGCCAAGGCAAAAGTGATTGGTATACCAAAAAACACTTCTTCTTTCCTATGTTTTGCTGTCTTCCTATCACCTTTCACGTCTTTAAAAGTTGCTTCTCTTATTTTTGTATGATAAGAAAAATTCATTGCCTCTGCTGTCATAATGACATAACTTCCATCACTTTTCTTGCTGTACCCTTTTCCTAGGGATATAAGGACGTGACCATACACATTACCTCTTTTATAAAAAGCACAGGCTCCCGGAGTGTGAGCAAACTGATCAATTGTGATCTCTAGTCCAAAATCTTTTGCCAAATGCGCTTGTGCGTGTGATCCTCTGCCATATTTCCAAGAATTTTTATTGTAATTGGATGGCGTTACAGGCTTGGGGTTATTTCTCAACCCAACTATAAACCCTAACTCAAAAGCCAGATAAGCAACAACTCCCGAACAATCAAAAGCGCCGTCTTTGAACAAGCGCCTAGTATCATCTAACTTGTCTTGATACGCTGTGAAATAGTCTTTTCCACCTATTGATGCTTTCCGAATTTTATCTCTATTCTTTTTCCAGCGATATACACTAGGATTGGTATATTCCCGAACCCCCCCAAAGAGATATGGATAGTATTGATTGCCAAATGCCTGATTGATGATTGTCTCAATCTCACTTTGAAAAGATGTTTTAGACCAAAGAGAGGTATTTGTAGTAATTTTTATACTTTTTTGCATATCTCTTGCTGCTTTGTTGATCTCGTCCTTGCAACAATTGTAATCAAAATGCCTAATCTTTCCGGAATAATTAAAAATATATCTATCAGCATCCGGAAAGTTTATCAACGCCTTTTTTTCGCACTTTGTTGTGTTTTTAAAGTTATCTGATCTTTTTCTTGCTTTTCGGATAGTTTCATTTGCAACCTTCTTAAGATCCACTTTTTGTGCATATGCCACCGTTCCCTGTGCTAGTGGGGTCAAGATCGTTGAAATAGATACAATCCGGCCTCCAGATAGCTCACCATCAACAACATTGTCATAAACTATTTCAACTAGATCTCCTTGCCCTAGGGCAGAGTCAGAAGCGTTAAAAACATAACTTTCGTCATCATTGAAGTTTGCTAAAATAGTCTTTTGATATAGTTTTGTTAAATCAGAAGAGGAAAGTCCTTTGATATCTGTATCTAAAATATCTAAAGGATTAGCTTTATTGGCGTGTACATCACTCAAAAGATAGACGTGATAAAACTTGTTTTTATCATCTACTTCTGAATTCAAATCGGAAGATAAAACAACAGCGGTGTGCCGATTATTCTTAATTAAAAGATCTTTAGCACCTCTGTTTTTGTCTCTGAAGTATTTACCAATCTCAATAAACGGCTGATCCGGATCGTTATTAAGATCGTCTAATTCTCTACCAAAATCTGGCTTTTTAGACATGTTAAATTTCCTTTAGTTCTTTTCGCTTTCCAACATATCATAAAGCTCTTCAGAGGAAAGATCGTCGCTTTCATGACGAAGCTTTTTTTCTTGGAGGGTAAGAACTTTGATCAATTGCTCATTAGACCTTTGAAGAGCTTCAAAATACTTTGCAACAACCATTCCAGCACGGGTATGATTTTCTTCATTCTTTTTCAAATAAACCATTGCATCAACCAAAACAGAGTTGATTGCTGCTCTATCTGTTTTAACGTTGTCTAAGATCTCTTCTAGCTTTTGATCGTAATCCATTTTAGATTTCTCCGTTATCCCACTTTTGCTTGAATTCTCTATATCTTTTTCTGATCTTCGTTAAACTGGAAGTTAGTTGCTTTGTGTTCATTCCAGTGATTTCTCGAAGATATAGATAAATAGCTTTCTTATTAAAAATTGGGATTGAATCAATGTCTCGGAAAATAATCTCAATGGCTTTGATAAGTTTTTCTTCTTGTTCTTTTAGATCCATTTTCTTCCATTCTTGGATTTCATTTCCTAAAAGCATCATAAACTCAGAGTTTTCTCTTTTTTCGTGGTATTTGTTTTCAACGATCAATTGATCTTTAACTTCATAAATATCTTCAATAACAATGTGCTTTTTAAGTCTTTTCTTGTGTTTCTTGGTTTCGTGAATAAACCAGTTTTTGGTGATCACAGAAAAGTAAGAAAAAGCTTTGTGGCCCTTTTCAGGTTGAAACTTTTCTAAGATTGTGACTAGCCAGACTTTGCACTCTTCTCGGAGGGAATCAATATTGGGAAGGCTTGTAAATCGGTAGGTGTAAACAATTTTATCAACCATTTCAGAAAAAACTGGCTTGATATCTTGCTTGTAAATGCGGCTTCTAACGTTGATATCTTCTGTGCTGTTGTACTTTATAATCTGCTGTTCGTGAAATTTGGTAAAGTACATATTCTCTTTTTTTCTTTTTCTACCTCTCTTCTTCGGCTGGTTTTGTTGTTTGTTCGGCTGGGGCATATTCATCCTTTATGTTTTCCTCTAATTCTTGCAGCAGTTCTTTTTCTTCTTCATATTCTTCTTCTTCGTATAAGAGAGAATAAAAGTCTTCAAAGTTTTCTATCTTGTCTTTTAAATGCTTTGTATGTGTTATTAGAGCTTTTAAAGTTTCATCCCCATAGAACATTTCCATTGAATAAAGAGCTTTAAGGTGTTCTAAGAATTCTAACACCTCTTCTCTTAATTCAGCGACGTTCTCAGCAAAAAAGAAAAGTTTTCGAAGAAGGGCAACCACATAAAATGTTCCTCCTATAACTAGGAGAGTTAGCAAAGTTGCATAAATAGTTAACATTTATTTTTCCCACTCTTTTTGAAGATTTAATTTTTGCTGTTTGATTTCTTCCTTTGTTTCTTCAATGTGTTTTTTCACTAAATCTCCCGGTTTTCTACCTTTTTTGTCTTGAATTTTGATAAAATGCCTATGAAAAGAAGGCACTTTTTCTACCTGACACTCTTCTTGTTCGCAATCTGGGTGTCTTTCAAGAGTTTCACTCATTTGATGACGATACTCGAAAACAAATCCACAGATCTTGCAACAATAATCGTACTTAGGCATCCAATTCTTCCGTTTTTCCAACATTTGAAAATTCCTCCAAGGTTTTACCTTTTGGAGGATTATTAACGATCAAAAGTTCATTTTGATCTAGTTGGAAGTCAAAATCTTGCAAAACTGGGACAATGTCGGATTGTTCCAAGATTGAATTCTGAAGAGCCAGCATAAGGGCTCCCATAGCTTGTGGTGATAATTTCATTTTATTTCTCCTTTATATTCAAATTTAAAATATATAAAAACATTTTACCTTATAATTCTCCCATTCAAGCTTGAAGGTAAAATTCTGAATTCTCTTAGGTGGGCCCTGAATAGTCTCTCTGGGTAAAAGCAATTAATTTTATGGTATAAACTATTCAGCCAAATTGGTACAAGATAAAATTTTCCATATTTTGGGAGCCTCAAGCCCATTGTGGAAATTAATTCTTGATTTTGTTTTCTCATGTTGTCATAGAGTTTTATACAATTTTCATACAAACTAGCGTAATGATTCATATTTTTTGAACTTCCGTATGCAAACACATCACAAACATCACAAACATGATCTCCGGAGTGCTCTCCATCGACACACAAATAACAGGAAGGGTGACCATGGTTAGAACATTCGTGATTTGGAACGTATATAACCTTCTTTTCTAAATTGTTCAATAAGTACGTAATATCCTCAAGGGGGATTGAATTGCTCAATGAATAATCCATTCTAATTTTAATAACTAAATCATATTCAAAACCCATTTTCATTTCATACTCTTTTTTCAACTCATTGCTTTGATAAATTGAAAACAATTGAGACATTACATACTTGGGCTCTGCTGAACCTAAAAACCCAACTTCTTCACTTCCATGCCCAACTGCATAAAGAAAAAAATCTTCCTCACCCTGTTCAAAATTGTTCAAAAATTTTGAGTTATTTTCTAGAATATAGGATTTTGGGCTAAAATATTCAACCAATTCTTTTTCAGAAATTTTAGAACCATCATGTTTAGGCTTCGGCCCTACAGTTCTGGGTGAAACCTCCTCTTGAAACCCCATGTCGTCCCAAGTGTGTATGAAGAGATCTGCCTTAAATCTTTTTATTAAGTTCTCTAAAATTGTAGGAAAAGTTTTCTTATAATTACGAAGGTGGCCAGAGATGCAGACTGCCGTTTTGACACTGTGGGTTAAAGGTTGTTCCTGTGTTTTCATCAAAACATCAAATTTAGGATTTGAATCTTCCCGCAACCTATTAAAAAACTCCTCAGACTCCAAAAACTCTTGTTTTTTTTGTTCTCTTGTTTTATGCTTTGAGTCTATATGTGACTTATGATATTCCAACTCTTCCCGAGATGGTTGTCTATTCAACAAGTATTTGAAAATATTTAACAAAAATTGTTCATTATTCACTTTTTCCACCTCCGATTAAGCCCCTAATGAAACATATAGATGATAGTATCTTCTCATATGAACAGCCTTTCATCTCAATTGACAAAAACCCACTGTAGCAATCCTCCTTCAGTTGATCAACTATTTTATTATACTTGAGCGTTTCTCCACTGGTAACTGGCTCTAAAAATGGCGCGCTTAAATGGATTCTGTCAATCTGATGGATGTCCTTGCACTTGTAATAAACATCTTCAAATCTTTCACCAGAAAGTTCTATACAAGCCGAATCTATATGTGGAACTATGTTATTTCTATTGATTTTTCGCAATAAAGAAATATTTTGAGAAAAATTTGTAATAAAATTACAACCATAATGCTTTGGGTTTGCTTCAATTCCAATTACTATGTTAAGACCCTCTTTGTATAAGAAGTTTGAAACTTTTTTTATAAAATTTATAAATTTCAACTCTGCCTCTGCACTTGTCATACCAACTGGCACTCTTCTACAGCGTGGTGAGCCAAAAACTAAATATTCACAATTGAGCCTTGCTGCTATTTGAAAAATTGTCTTCAAATGTTCAAAAACATCTTCCTCGTTGAGGAATATATTAAGACTAGTGTTGTAAAACAAGCTTTGCATCGAAATAATTTTTATGCCTTTTTCACTTGCTTTGTTCATGAAGTTATCAACCAAAGAAAAATCTACATTTTTAATTGATGGCACTATCTTTGTTGGAGCTACCTCTACAAAACTAACACCATTCTCCGAACACATGTTCAAAAACAACTCTTGTTTCCCACTCCAGCAAATATTTGATAAACATAAATTCATTTTAACACACCTATGTCAGTCTGTTGTGAAAGAAATTGTTTAAATTGATTTTTAAACTTTTCATCCCCACTGATATACCCATCGCATCTTCCAAATATTTTAGAATATTTTGTTTTGACGTTGTATGATAACTTGTTTCCGAAAAAGCATTTATCTTTCTTTTGTGGGAAATAGGTTTTAACAATCTTCTCAGTTAAAATTGGTTTCGGAGCAAAGTTGAACTTCTCAACACCACTGGCCTCTAGAATACTCAGGTCAAAAGATAAATTTGAAACATCATACCATTGAAATCTAGAATTAAGGTTGATCTTTTGTAAATTGTTATCATTTAATAGATCAAAAATATAGTTTTTTTTCAGACCTTCCCCATACAGTGCAGGGAGCCTAACTACGAGATGTTTTTCAAACAATTGTTCAACTGTTTTTTCTATTTTTGCCCTATTTCTTCCATATGTATCATTAGCAGACCCCAAGCAAGAATCTTCGTCAACATGATTAGGATCGCTGTAGACATCAATTGTGGATAGTAAAATAAACTTGTCTGTTTTCACCTTTCTAATCACATCAATTAGTCTAGTTACATGCTTATCGTCTTCTAAGGGGAACTTATTCGCTTTCCATTTGACTGCACTTGGGGCAGCGCAATAAACTTTTTCGAATTCCTCTTCTACTATATCATCAATGTTTTTCGTGTTGTATTTAAATTTAAAATCAATCTGTTGGCATAGATTTGTACCAACAAAGCCTGTATGTCCTATTATAGCTATTTTTCCCTGTTGTTTCATTTATTTAATAAAGTTCCTTATCTCAATGGCAATATCGGTTACTGCGCTTATTTTTCCGGCGATAACAGTTATATCATTTTTATTCATGATACAATAAGAACCTCTATAAGCTCCCACGTCTTCTAAAATTTTACACTTTTGACTAACTCGACACCCAACTAGTTCATAATTTTTTAATTTAATATGTTTTTTTGATTCTTTAATTATTTTGAGAGATATAGTTTCTATATCTCTCTCAGTTAAATCTTTCTGTATCTTGTATAAGAACTTACTATCATAAGACTTAAAAAATGGGGTGTATAGAACGTTTGATATGCTAAAAATATCTTTTTTACTCGTACCATACAGGGAACAAAAATTTCCGTCCATAATTGTTATACTTTTATTAAAAAATTCTTGTTCAAACACTTTAATAAGCGGAACAAAACACAATTCATGTTTAACTTTTAAACATGAATTGCCTCTTTCTAGTAGGATTTCAGGATTAGTATAGGTACAATTTATCACAAAATTAAATTCAAGGTTCAATTTAGACTTATCAAGTATCTCTGTGTTTGTGTGAATTTTTATATTACTTCTTTGATATATTGTTTTTTTTATTATATTTTTTAACTTTTTGAGATTAATTTTTTTTTCTTTTGTTTTTAATATTCCTTCAATATTACTTGGGTTAGCAAATAAATTGCTATATTCTTCTACACTCTCTTCAGAGAATTCTAATCCATGTTCTCTCATTTTTAAGACATAATCAGAATAATTTATGAGACTATCTTTGTGAATTACATAGAGATTATGTGGCACATCCTCTATCGCGTCTTCGAACTCTGTTACAAACTTTGAAAAACAATCTCGTGATTGTTTAATTGTGAAATCACACCGTGGATAATGAAATCCCTTGTGCAGACGCTGTTGATTGTTTGATATAGCTTCTTGTAGAATATCTTCGTTTTTTTCATAAACATGCACCTCGTCTGCAACATCTGAAAGGAATATAGACAAGTAACACCCATAAAAACCACCACCAATAATTGCTATTTTATTATTCAAAAATTTATGTTCCTATGTTTATTTATAAAGCTTTTTAATGTCTTCTAAAAAATTAATTTCCAAGTATTTCTTGTACTGTATGCCGTCTTCCAACATAAGGCTATCTACTCGTTCGTATTGTTTGTCTAGTTTAGACTTTCCTAAAGAATGATGCATATGTTCTATCAAAACATCGCTAAAATACTTGAGACACCCTAATTTGTTACCTAGTTCAAGCCAAAAATTATCAGCATACATGTGCTTTAAACAAGGTGGTGCAAAATATCCTAGCTTCTTAATTGTTTTAGAGGTTATAAAAACAGACGTTGGTAGGTGATTGTTTGGATTACCATCATCCCCAAAGCATATACTGTTGTCCATTCCTCTTGCCTGATCCAAAAATTTCTCTTCCCATCCGGGCGTTCTAAAGCGATGGTCATCCCCCATAAAAAAGAAATATTTATAATCATCAACATATTTCATTGATAGCAAATTAATCTTTGGGACGAGGTTTAAATTTTGGTTAATATCATAAATAACATCACTGTATCTAGGTTGGTAATAGTGATGATCATCTTCATCCAAACCCAAGAGAACATCAGAGGCTCCAGAAGTTGTAACTTTCCAAGATTCAATTAAATCTTTTATGCTCCTATTCCTAATACCCCCGGAAGATCTGGAAGGAATTATAATTAATATTTCTTTCTTACTCATCTTGATTTAAACCCTCTAGTAAAAAATTATAATCATTATCTTTCTCTCTGAATAGGAATATAGACATGCCCTCTTTTAATATATCTTTTTTAATTGTTAGTTTATTCATGCCGTTGTCGTATTCAGTATATGAATCGTCATTGTGCCAAACTGTTGCTGACGAGTTAAAGTTTAATAGATATTTTTTTAATTTTAGATCAAAGCTATATCTCACGTCCTCCGGAATTCCCTCTGTAGGGCGATCGGCATGGACCAAGCACTCCTCGTCCCACTTAACACTTTCGAAAACATCTTTCCTAACAAGAAAAAACCCACTAGTTTGATAAATTTCTGAATCATAAACGCTGTGATCATAATCGACTAAGCGGTGTGGGTTTAAGGTAGCTCTATCCCAACACCTAGTGCCATCAGGCGATAGAAGCTTATTCCCTAAAACATCCCAACTATTTTTATCATTATAACTTAAAAAATCATTCAGCCATCCCCGACCAAGTAAAATATCATCATCACACCAAGCAATAACATCAAAAACAGACGCTTTCCCGGCTTCATTTCTAAGCAGGGCGACCTTCCTAGAGTGGGCCTCTTCTGTTTTGTCAATAAGGGTGATACCATCAATATCTTTAAACGGCTCAATATCACCGCACATTACAATTTCATGAGGAAACTCTTTCATCTCGTTTTTAATTGACTTAATAGTCAATAGAGTTTTTTCGACTCTTTTTCCGTTGGTTGGAATACAGAAGGAAATGCCTTCAACTTTTTGTGGCTTTTTCGAAACATTCTTAAAAAGAGAGTCCGCCAAATAATTCAACCTTTTGTCCTCTTCAAACTCTTTCAGAAGCCATTTTCTTAACCTTTTTGCTTTGGCGTGATAAATGCCATACATTTTCACAACATCTCGCAATCTTGAAATATAAGAAAACCTTCTTGGGAAAGCCCAAAGAGAGTCTTTAATCAAAACAGGCTCCCAAACAGCCTCTTCTTGAACCGGCTTTAGATCATAGTCAACCTTCAAGAAGTGAGCTTTTTTCTTTCCTTTGTCGTCTGGGGCGTAAAGAAAATCAACCACACCGCCCCAATCAGGGGCGATCACTGGAAGTCCATAATAGGCCGCTTCAAAAACCGGAAGACCAAAACCTTCACCATGAGCCAAGTTAATAAAGCATTTAACTTTTTGATGTTGGTAGAGTGCTGAAAGTTCTTCTTCGGTCATATCTCCGTGAAGATAATAAACAGAGCATTCTCGGTCTTCAAAGTCTTTGAGAATGTGATTGATTCTTTGCTCAAACTTTTCTCGATCCATCACACAGTTTTTGGCAAAGTTTCCTTTTAGAATCAAACCGTAAGGCTTGTCTTGAAACTCTTCAAGCCACCAGCGAACAGTATTTTCCAAGTTCTTTCTTGGAGACCATTGCGCATTGCAAAGAAAGTTGAAATCGTGCTTGAAATCAAGTTCCAAAAACTCCGGACAAGGAGTAGCTTTACGAACAGGGTAGTGTGTCACTTCCACAGGAGTTTCATTTCTAAAAACAATCTCTTGTCCAGTTTGTGGATGTTGAAACTTGTATACAGTGTTGTCAAAAGCATATTTTGTATGCTCTGAAACGACCAGAATCTTATCCATTAGATTGCTTTTCTCAACCCATTGTGGGGACATTTTAGTTGTTTCAGTGCCGGCTGTGCATCCAATATTGACAGCAGCTAGCTTCTCCCATTCTTGCGGGATGGTAACTTGAAGCGAAACATCAAAATGAACATGTTGTCCTGCTTTCTTGGCACCTTCAAGCATCAAAACAGTTTTCTTAATGGCCTCGTCAATATATTGCCTTTCTTCATTGTTTTCCCAAATCCAGCCGGTATCACCCCAGCGAATATTCAAGATATAAATGTCGAAAAGCTCTTCCTTGCTTCGTAGAGCACGAAGAACAAAGCGAGCGTGTTCTCCATATCCAGATCGGCTCAACATTGGAGCTTTAATCAAAACTTTCTTTTTCATTAAATAACCTCTTTCAAAACCCAAGTTTTATGATTTTTTCTATTTTCCCAAGAGCCGTGCTTTTCAACTGTTTTGTCAATCAGATCAACCCACGTTTCACAGAACTTTTCGTAGTTGTAGTTTTCTTGAACGTGTTCCATTCCCATTTGGGACATTGCTTCAAATTCAGGATCTTTGTTTTTCCAAAGCTGATACATATCATCCAAAGCATTGACAATATCTTCTTGATTTAGTCGATCTTCGTAAATAAAAGGAACCGGCTGTGAGCCAATAACCGACTTCGAACAGGGAAACAAGCCAATTCCAAACCAATCTGCACCGTTTGTCACTTGCTCTTGAAGTCCGCCGGTCATATTCACAATGATTGGCGTTCCACAAGAAAGAGATTCCAAAGTAGCCAATCCAAATCCTTCTGCATCTGAAATGTTCACTGTGCAATCAACTGCATTGTACACTTTTCCAAGAGTTGGAATGTCCAACTTTGTTGTTGAGAAGATTACTTCCCCGTTGATAAGTCCCAGTTCGTGAATGATTGCTTCAAGATCTTGACCGTGTGGGTCTTTTGGCTCAGTGTGCATCATCAGGATTGCTTTATCATGGCCTACTTTATCCAAGAATTCTTTAAAACACCAAAGAAGATATCCAGATTGTTTTCTTCTAGCGTTTCTGTTGTTCCAGAAAAAGACCATTTTTTCATTTCCTTCTTTATCAAGAAGGTTATCTTTGAAGATCTTTTTTCTGTGTTCTTTGATTTCAGCCTCTGGGAGCTTTTTGAAAGCTGTAGAATCTACTGCGTGTGGAATGTAATGACATTCAACATCAGAAAGAGTCCTTACAATATCGTCTGTGACCTTTGAAATCGTAGCAACAACATCATTTGAATCATAATACTTCTTATTGTATTTTGGATAAGGGTAGTTGTCCCAAACGTGGTAGTAAACCATCGGCATAAGTGGTCTGATTTCGTTTTCAATTTCCCACAACCAACCATAAAACCTAGGATCTGTCATAAACCAAAGAAGATCGGGCTTTTCATTTCTGATGATCGATCTAATTGAATCTTGATCTCCATATCCATCAACAGGATAAATAATAAGATCTTCTCCCCATTCTTCTGTTTTTTGAGGAGTATAGTTCTCGTGTTTAATAGCTCCTGCTAAAGATCTGATCTCATATCTACCAGTCTTAAGAAGAGCTTCAATAACATATTTTGTTTGAGTTCCTACTCCAGAAGGAGAATAAGGATGATCAGAAATGGTTAAGATCTTTGTTTTCTTCATATTAAAACCTTATTTGAAATATTAATTTATAGCTTAAAAAGAATATTTTTTAAATTCTTAAGAAAGATTATAACATACATTTTTATATTTTTTAACCTAATTTGAAAAATAATTTAATTTATTTTTTTATTGAAATAATAAGATCTTTATGTTATACTGTTTAAAGCTTAAAAAGAATAAAGGAAATATCATTATGGATTACTGGGAAGATTTTAAAAAACTTAAGTCAAAAAGTCCTTATAAGTCTTATTCTATCATAAATGAATTAAAAAATCAAGGAAAAATAGATAATAATTTTCTTTCTAAGATAGATCAAATAACATTAGAAGATCTTATAGCAATAAAGTTGGAGTCAGCTACAAAAGCAGCAGGAGGAAAGTTGTATGGTATGAGGATTTTCTACAATATTGATAGAATAATAAAGGAATCTGTACTGAAAACAGCCATTTCAGCCGGAAAAGACCTAAGAAATGCAGCTTCTTTCTTAGGTATACCACCAGATAGGCTTGGAGAACTTTTAGGTAAATTCAATTTAAAACAAGGAAAGTGATTATTTGTACATAGCAGAACGAATAGCAGAAAGAGGCACACCAAAGCTGATATGATG
>Ga0075476_10000601_pt1 | contig 16128 bp, 15 predicted proteins | sample DEB08_DNA_5_FD_76339 | JGI IMG/M metagenome (GOLD analysis project Ga0075476, IMG submission 76339) | Aqueous microbial communities from the Delaware River and Bay under freshwater to marine salinity gradient to study organic matter... | ecosystem: Environmental > Aquatic > Marine > Coastal ...
AGCCAAATCAAATAATAAATTATGGTACGGCAGGATCTTTTAAAAAAGAAATTAGCGGTCTTATAGAATGCACGTCTTTTGTGCAACATGATATGGATGCTAGAGGTTTGCTAGATTTTAAATTAGGCGAAACTCCTTTTGATCCTATTTCTAAAATTATATTATCTGACAAAGGTTATATTTGCGCTACTGGAGATAGATTTGTAAAAAATAAATTAGAAATTAATTGTGATATTGTTGATATGGAAGCTTATGCGTTGGCAAAAATTTGTAAGTTGCATGATATTGAATTTAAATGTTTTAAATATATTTCAGATTATGCAAATGATGAATCATCAAATGATTGGATACAAAACTGTCATAAGGGAGCCAGTGAGTTTTTGTCTTTATATCCTGATTGTAAATAAATGATTTTAAAAATTTTAGAAAAACTTGGTAGAAAAAAAATTGTTTTAGATAGAGGCCCCTCACATCCAGAATTTAACAAGGCAAAACCTTGGATGGAGAGATATTATGTTTTGTTTAGAAAAAGACCAAAATGGTTTCCTTTCAATATCTTAATTCACAAAATGTTAGATGATGATCATGGAGAGGGGGTTCATAACCATATGTGTCCTTACATTACTATTATTTTAAAAGGTGGTTATTGGGAAACAACTGTTAAAGGAAAGTTTTGGAGGCCACCAGGATATATAGGTTTTAGATCGGCTGATCATCTTCATCGAGTTGATTTAAAAACTAATACTAGCACTATGACCTTATTTATTCCAGGCCCTTTTGGACTTAGAAAAAATAAAAGAGCAAGTTACAAAACAAAAATAAAAGGAGATGACAATGACTAAAGCGTACTGGATTGGAATAGTAGATGTCAAAAATCAAGATGAGTATAAAAAATATGCTGATATTGCTGGACCTGCTTTGATAAAAGCAGGAGCAAAAATTTTAAGTAGAGGGGGTAGAATTAAAAACTTAGAAGGGAAAAAGATTAATCGTGCAGTTATAATAGAATTTCCATCTATGGATGAAGCAGAAAAATTTTATGAATCAGAGGAATACCAAAAAGGATTAAAGTATCTCAATAATGATGTTTCTGAACGCTTTTTAAATATAGCTGAAGGAATAGATTAAATTAATCCATCGTATATCAATTTACAGCCACTTAAAAAAAGTAACACATAAACTATATTAAAAAACAATCTCTCGGGTATTTTCTTCTGAAGAAAATATCCAAACAGCACACTTAAAAAAGCTAAAGGTAACAATATTAGAGAAACTAGCAAGTTTGAAGGTGCTAATAGTCCCACATAGTAATAAGGAATTAATTTTACCACGTTAATAACTAAAAAGGCAAAAGTCATGGTTCCAATAAAGGAAATTTTATCTAATTTTAAGGGAAGTGTATAAAAGTTCATTGGTGGATTGCCTGCATGAATTAAAAAACTTGTATATCCTGCTACCGAAGACCAAAAGTAACCTTTTAATTTTGTCGGTTTAAGTAAAAAATCACTTTTTTGAATAAATGATACTAAAACAAAAATAATTGAGATGACACCTACCATCACACGTATTTGATTTTCATTAGTATATTGAAAAGTAAAAGTTCCAAATAAAATACCAACTATAGATGCTGGTATGATTATTTTTAAAATACTACTTATCCATTTTTTCCAATATAAATAGATTGCAGAAAAATCCATGATTATCAAAAGTGGAAGAAGGATCCCGGCAGCCTGTAGGGGGCTCATCGCAAAAGACATTACAGGGACAGCCAACATCGCTATTGGACCTGGAACTCCCCCTTTGGAAATACCAAAAACAAATACTCCAAATGAAGCATAAGCTAAAAAAATGGGATCCATTATTTAAGAGCTTTTAGGCTATTTATAATATCTTTAATTTGATCACTAGAATCTTCTAAGCCACAATAAACTCGTATTAAGTTTCCCTTTAATAAAGTTTTGAATTGCCTTTTTGATAGTGGGGGAAAAGTGATTAAACTATCGTATCCTCCCCAACTATAACCTAGTTTAAAAATAGAAATTTTAGAAAACATTTTTTTTATTTTTGATTGAGGGTAAAATTTTTTAAGTGAGAAAGAAAATAAACCAGTACTTCCAGTAAAATCTCTTTTCCAAATATCGTGATTTTCTGATGTTTCTATTGCAGGATGATAAACTTTATCTACTAAAGGATGCTTGTTTAACTCTCGGGCTAATTCTAAGGCATTAAACTCTATTTGTTTCATTCTTAAATTTAATGTTGGCAATCCTCTTAATGCTAAATAAACTTCTTCAGATCCTGGACAAATACCAAGAGTTTTCGTTGCAACTCTTATCGGTTTAGCATGTTTTTTATCAGAACTTACAAATCCAATAAGTGTATCAGAGTGTCCGTTAATATATTTTGTTCCTGCATCAATAATAATATTAACTCCTAATTTTATTGGATCACAAAATAGTGGAGAAGACCAAGTGTTATCCATAACTGTTGGTATGTTTTTCTTTTTAGCTATTTTTGTTATCTTAGGAATATCTAATATCTCAAACGTAGCTGTGCCAGGGGACTCTAGATAAATTAATTTAGTTTTACTTGTTATGAGTTTTTGAAATTTATTAATATCTTTAAATGGATGAAAATATTTTATTTTAACTCCATAATTTTTTAAAAGTTGATCACAAAAGGTTCTAGTAGGACTATAAACAGTATCATTGATTAGAACTTCATCATTTTTTTTTAAAAATGCAAAAAAAGGAATTATGAGTGCAGCTAATCCTGATGGCGCTACAACAGTATCATGACATTTGTATAAACTTGATATAGCTTGTTCTAACTGTTCTACAGATGGGTTTTTGTTAATTCCGTATAAAGTATTTCGATCATCATGATTATTTATATCGTTTAAATAATCCTCAAAAGTATCAAAGATCATTGTTGAGCCTTTGTAAATGCCAGGGTTAATAAAACCTTTTTGTTTTTTTACATTTCTTGAAACTTTTGTCAGTTTTGTATTTATTTTCATAAAGTACTATATCTAGTATATAATTTTCAACTAAGATACAAATTATGTTCATATATTTTCAATAAAATTAGATGTTTCGTTGATTGATAAATTTTGTTATTGGAGGTCAATCTTTGAAAAAAGATGTTTAAATAATTATTTAAAACAAAGGAAATAATATGAAAAAACTATTATCAATCCTAGCAGTTTCTGTATTTGCTTTTGCTGCAAATGCTGGAACTCTTGATGATGTTAAAAATAGAGGTTTTCTAAAATGTGGTGTTACAACTGGTCTAGCTGGTTTCGCTGCTCCTGACGATAGTGGAGAGTGGGCTGGTCTTGATGCAGATATGTGTCGTGCAGTTGCAGTAGCAGTTTTTGGAGACCGTTCAAAAGTAGAATTTATCACTACTACTGGTAAATCTCGTTTCCCTACATTAGCTTCAGGTGAAGTAGATATGTTAGCGAGAAATACTACTTGGACAATTAGCCGTGATGTTAATCTTGGTTTTGAGTTCGTAGGTGTTAACTTTTATGATGGACAAGGTTTTATGATCCCTTCTTCTTTGGGTGTATCAAGTGCAACTGAGTTAGATGGCGCTACTGTTTGTATTCAAACTGGTACTACTACTGAGTTAAACCTTGCTGACTTCTTTAGATTAAATGGAATTAGCTATGAAGCTCTTCCAATTGAAACTAATGATGAAGGTAAAGAAAACTTATTCGCAGGAAGATGTGACGTATATACTACTGATGCATCTGGACTATCTTCAACTAGAGCTGCAGCAGCAGATCCTAGCAAGTGGTTAGTTCTTCCTGAAATTATTTCAAAAGAGCCTCTAGGTCCACTAGTAAGACATGGTGATCACCAATGGGGTGACGTAGTACGTTGGTCTCTAAACGCAATGATTATTGCTGAAGAACTAGGTATTACTTCTGAAAACGTTGACGCTCAAAAAAGCTCTAACGTACCTGAAGTTCTAAGACTTCTTGGTGTTGAAGGTTCTTACGGTGAAATGCTTGAATTAGCTCCTGATTGGGCTTACCAAATTATTAAACAAATTGGTAACTATTCAGAATCTTACGAAGCTAACGTAGGTCCAGACACACCTCTTGAAATTGCAAGAGGTCTTAACGCTCTTTGGACTCAAGGTGGTATTCTTTACGCACCTCCGTTCAGATAAATCGTTATTTTTTATAAATAGGGGGTTTCGAAACCCCCTATTTTTTTTTATAGGAGTTAAATGAGATCTAAATTAAATTTTTTTTCAGATGAAAAGTTTAGATCTATTTTTTTTCAAACTCTTGTTATTGGACTTTTTGCCCTTGGTATATTTTTTATCGTACAAACAACAGCCTATAATTTAGAAAAAAGAAATATAGCTACTGGCTGGAGATTTCTTACAGACCCTGCTGGATTTGATATAAGTTTCTCACCTTTTATTGATTTTAAATCAACTGACACTCATCTAGATGTCTACTTTGTAGGTGTATTAAATACACTTCTTGTTTCTGTCTGCGGTTGTATAGCAGCAACTATTCTTGGTTTTCTTGTCGGCATTATAAGACTTTCTTCTAACTGGCTTCTTGTAAGAGTAGCTTATATCTATGTTGAATTTACTAGAAACGTTCCTTTACTTCTGCAAATAATTCTTTGGTACAGTATTTTAATTCAATTACCTCGTGTTAAGCAATCATTAGAGTTCTTGGATATTTTCTTTATCTCTAACAGAGGTGTTTATTCTCCAAGACCTGTTTTTGAAACAGGGTTTTCATACGTTTTTATTGCTATCATTTTAGCTTTAATTTCAAGTTTTCTAATAAGAAGATGGGCTAAAAAAAGACAAGATGAAACTGGTCAGCAGTTTCCAGTTCTATCTTCTGCTTTTGGTTTAATCATTATTGCTCCATTAATATTATTTTTTATTATAGGTTCTCCATTATCTTTTGATTATCCTGCTCTTAAAGGTTTTAATTTCAAAGGAGGTATGGTTATTAGACCAGAGTTTATAGCAATGTTTTTAGCTTTAACTATCTACACTGCAGCATTTATCTCAGAGACGGTTCGCTCAGGGATCTTATCAGTTACAAAAGGTCAAAGAGAAGCTTCTGCATCATTAGGGCTTAAAAAGAGCTGGATAATGAGACTTATTATCATACCTCAAGCCTTAAGAGTTATAGTCCCCCCGCTAACCAGTCAGTACCTAAATTTAACAAAAAATTCTTCTTTAGGTATTGCAGTAGGTTATGCTGACTTGGTCCATGGCTTTGGGGGTATTAGTTTAAATCAAACAGGTCAAGCTATTGAGTGCATGGTTATAGTTATGGCAACATACTTAACTATAAGCTTAACAATATCTTTGTTTATGAATATTTATAATCGCAGCATACAATTTAAAGAGAAATAAAATGAATGAAATAACTGAATCAAGAAAACCACCTCTAGCTACAACAGGTATATTAGGTTGGCTTAGAATGAATTTATTTTCAAATTGGATAAATTCATTAATTTCATTATTTGTTTTGTATGTTTTAATTCAATTTATTCCTTGGATATTGAATTGGACAATATTTGCCGCTGACTTCAAATATAATTTTAACGGTGCAGAAATTACTGACAGAACAATGTGTTCAAGAGTTCTCGATCCAGAAAATGGAGGGGCGTGTTGGGCGATTATTTATGTAAGGTTTTATCAATTTATGTATGGTTTTTATCCAAGAGATGAGGTTTGGCGTGTAAACTTAAGTTATATAATGTTAGCTGTTGCAGTTGTTCCATTATTGTTTGATAAGTTTCCGTTTAGAAAGCATTTTTTAAAATTCACATATGTTTTTCCAGTAATTGCCTTTTTTCTTTTAAACGGTGGATTAGGTCTTGAATCTGTTTCAACTAATAAATGGGGAGGTTTGCTTGTTACACTAGTTTTAGGATGTACAGGTATTGCTCTTGCTTTTCCGTTAGGAATAGTACTTGCTCTTGGCAGACGTTCTAATCTTCCAGTTATTAGCATGATGTGTACTCTATTTATTGAATTTATAAGAGGTGTGCCTCTTATAACTCTTTTGTTCTTTGGAATGGTTATGTTGCCACTATTTCTACCTGAGGGTGTTAATATGGATGGTTTAGCTCGTGTTCTAGTTGCGGTTACTTTATTTCAATCAGCCTACATGGCTGAGGTTATTAGAGGTGGTCTTCAAGCAATTCCTCAAGGTCAATATGAGGCGGCTAGATCAATCGGTTTATCTTACTGGCAAATGAATATGAAAGTTGTTTTGCCTCAAGCAATAAGAATATCCATTCCATCTATTGTAAACACTTCTATTGGTTTATTTAAGGATACAACTCTTGTAATTATTGTTGGTTTGTTAGACTTACTTGGAATTGGAAGAGGGGCTTTAGCTGACACAACCTGGTTGGGTTTAGCCTATGAAGTTTATTTCTTCGTATCACTAGTGTTCTTTATTTTCACTTTTGCTATGTCTAGGTACAGTTTATATTTGGAAAAAAAGCTTAAAACAGGTATTAACATGGGAGCAGATTAATATGTCAGAAGATTCAATAATTTCATTACAAAATGTAAATAAGTGGTTTGGAGACTTTCACGTTTTAAAAGATGTTGATCTTCAGGTTAAAAAGAAAGAAAGAATTGTTGTATGTGGTCCTTCTGGATCAGGCAAATCTACAATGATAAGATGTATTAATAGATTAGAAGAACACCAAGAAGGCACAATAATAGTTGATGGAATTGAGCTTACAGGTAATTTAAAGAATATTGATAGTGTAAGAAAAGAAGTAGGTATGGTGTTTCAACAATTTAATCTTTTCCCACATTTGTCTGTTAAAGAAAATATTACTCTTGCTCCAATTTGGGTTAAAAAAATGCCTAAAGCTGAAGCGGAAGAATTAGCTATGCAACAATTAGAAATTGTTAAAATTCCTGAACAAGCAGATAAATATCCAGGCCAATTATCAGGTGGTCAACAACAAAGAGTTGCAATTGCAAGATCTCTTGCAATGAAGCCTAATATAATGCTTTTTGATGAGCCAACATCTGCTCTTGACCCTGAAATGATTAAAGAAGTTTTAGATGTTATGATTGATTTAGCAGAAGGTGGTATGACGATGATAGTTGTAACTCATGAAATGGGTTTTGCTAAAACTGTAGCTGATAGAATGGTCTTTATGGATGAGGGGAGGATTGTAGAACAAGCTGTTCCTGAAAAATTCTTTAATAATCCTGAAAGTGATCGTACAAAATTATTTTTAAGTCAAATTCTTAATCATTAATTAAAATATTTACACGGCGATTCATTCGTCCTTTATTTTCTATTTTGCCTATTGTAATTTTGCCTATTTCTTTAGTTGATTTAACATGTGTTCCTCCGCAAGGTTGGAAATCTACATTGCCTATTTTTACAAATCTTAATTTGCCGTCGATACTAGGTGGTTTGACAGACATTGTTCTTACTAGTTCTGGCTGACTTTCCAATATTTTGCTATCTATATACTCATATGTGATTTCATGATCATCTCTCATCAATGTATTTATTTTTTCCTGAAGTTCTTCTTTTTTTATTTCTTTGTCAGGATCATTGAAGTCCAACCTGCTTTTATCATAGCCAATTTGCCCTCCTGTTACTCCAAGAGATATTGATGCGCACATTAGATGTAATGCACTATGCATTCGCATATATTTATATCTTTTATCCCAATTTATTCTTGCTATTATTTTTTGATTTTTTCTTAATCCATTCAAGTTTTCTAATATATTTTTTATTGACTCTTCTGCTTTTATCGTTTCATTTACCTTTATTTTTTGACCATCAGCTATTATTTCCCCTTCATCACCTGGTTGGCCACCACTTTTCCCATAAAATATTGCATCCTCTAGTTCTATAGTTTTATTTTCTGGATCTATTTCTTTTATTTTTGTTTCTATTTCTTTTGTGTATGCATTTTGTTCAAATATTTTTGCCATAAATTTTTTTTATCAGATTTTTGTATTATTATGTTGACTTTTTTATCAATCTAAATAAATTAGAACAAAACAAGAACATTATTATATTTATTTTAAATATAATTATTGTTTATCAATTAGTTAAATAATTTTTTTAAAAATATGAATGAGAAAAATATAATATCCATTATCAATATAGGGAACAACAAAAAGGCTGCAACACCGCTATTTTTAGACTCTGTATCAGCAGGCTTCCCATCTCCAGCAACTGATTATTTAGAGAATAAACTTGATTTAAATGAGTATCTTGTGAAACATCCTGCAGCTACTTTTATCGTGAAAGCAAGTGGTCCTTCTATGATAGAGGCTGGAATTTTATCAGGGGATTTACTGATTGTGGATAGAAGTGTTACGCCAAAAAATGATAATATTGTTATAGCTTCAGTCTTCGGCGATTTAACAGTAAAAAAATTGCGTAAAAAAGGATCCTCGTTGTTTTTAGTTTCCGCTAATAATGAATACCCTAGTATTGAAATAAAAGAGGAGATGGAGTGTTTTATATGGGGGGTTGTGACTTATGTCATACATAAAGCAGTTACAAAATAATCACTCTTCTTTAGGTAATTCTATTGCTTTGATAGACTGTAATAATTTTTATGCATCTTGTGAGAGAATATTTAATCCAAAACTAATGAGAAGGCCTATTGTTGTTCTATCAAATAATGACGGATGTATAATTACAAGATCAGCAGAGGCTAAAAAGCTAGGAATTAAGATGGGTGAGCCATACTTCAAGGCAAAGAAAATTATTGATAAAAATAATGTAAAGGTTTTTTCTTCTAATTACTCCTTATATGGTGATATTTCTCAGCGAGTTATGGAAACTTTATCGAGGTTCGCTCCTGATATAGAAATTTACTCAATAGATGAAGCTTTTTTGGGACTAAATGGTTTTGAAAATTATGAGCTAAGTACGTATTGTAGTTACATACGTCGTACCATAAAACAATGGGTAGGCATTCCAGTGAGTATAGGTGTGAGCTCAACAAAGACACTTTCAAAAATTGCAAATAACTTAGCAAAAAAAAACAAAGAGTATGATGGTGTATGCACATTGAAGTCTTGGTTTGAAATAAATGAGGCTTTAAAGTTAACCCCTATAGGAGATGTCTGGGGCATTGGAAGAAGACTCTCTTCTTTTTTACAAAAATATAACATTAAAACTGCTTATGATTTTATTCAATTGGATAAAGGATGGGTAAGAAAAAATATGGGCGTGGTTGGAGAGAAGACATTTTTAGAACTTTGCGGTGTATCTTGTATTGAATTGGATTTAATTCCATCAGATAAAAAAAGCTGCTGTGTTTCACGTTCGTTTAGTAAACCAATAGAAAAAATTCATGACTTAGAAGAATCTGTTTCAGCTTATGGAACAAGAGTTGCGGAAAAGATAAGAGAAGAGGGGTTGATGGCAGAGTCAATGAGTGTTTTTGTTCTCACAAATTATTTTAACAGAAAGGAAAAACAGTATTCAAATTCGATTAAATTGCAATTACCTTTTCCAACTAACAGCAGTATTAAGATTGTGAAACGAGCATTACAAGGAATAAGAAAAATATACCGTGAGGGGTATCGTTATAAAAAAGCAGGAGTAATTTTATACGGTTTAAGTAAATCAAGTCAGGTAAAAGGTTTATTGGATTATGATCGAGAAAGCTCAGATGCAATTATGAATACAATGGACAGGATTAATGGGCGTTATGGCAGTTCTGTAATTAGGTTAGCGTCTGAAGGTGTTGAAAAATCATGGAGAATGAAAAGAGAGAAGGTGTCTCCGTGCTACACTACAAATTTTGATGATTTAGTTGAGGTAAAAACTTAATTAATAGATTGGCTCCCCGGGCCGGGCTCGAACCAGCGACCGATCGGTTAACAGCCGATTGCTCTACCACTGAGCTACCGAGGAACACAATTGGTCTGTTAATAAAAAAAAGAAAAAAAAACAAGTAAAATATGGAGGCTCGGAGCGGAATCGAACCGCTGTGCAAGGCTTTGCAGGCCCCTACATCACCACTCTGCCACCGAGCCAAATTTTTTGGACAATTAATCTGTTATTAACTTCAAGTCAATTAATCAAAACTATAAGATTGTAAAATAAAAAACATATCAATTTTATAAGTTGTTATATATAAAAAGTCTTAATAATTTACCCAATATAGCTATGAATTTAGAAAAAAATCGTGAAGTGATGATAGAAAATCAACTTAGGCCAAATAAGATAACAAACAGCAACGTTTTACAAGCATTCATGAACACTAGTAAAGAGCAATTTATATCTGATGATAAAATAAATATTTGTTATTCTGATCAAGATATTTCTATTAAGGATCGAAGAGGATATCTTAAAAATCTACACTTAGCTCAAATCTTACATTTTGCTGATATAAAAAATAATGAGAAAGTTTTGCATATTGGAGGACTCACAGGCTATCTATCTGTATTAATAGCAAAGTTGTGCAAAAAAATTTATGTTACTGATAATGATCAGTCTTTTGTAGACAGTATAAATAAAAATTTTTCAAATAACGAGGTAGCTAATGGTGAGGTTTTAAAAGAAGAATTTTCTGAAGGCTTGAAAAGTAAGGGGCCTTATGATTTGATAGTCATTGACTGTCCACAATATAATTTTAATCTTGATTTACTAAATCAAGTAAATGTGGGAGGAAGAATTGTATATATTGAAAAAATAAATGAAGAACTATCTAAAGCTTATAAAATGATAAAATATGAAGATAATTTTTCTAAAGTTTTTCTGTTTGATGTATTTTCTAATTTTTATCTTACTAAAAAAGAAGAAGGGTTTAATTTTTAATGAAAAAAGTATTTATAATTATTGTAATTTTGTTTTCTAAAGTTTCTTTTGCTATTGATGTTGACGATGCAATTAAAAGCACGATTGAAAATAATCCGAAGGTTAAGATTGCATTTGAAAAATTAGAAGAATCAAAAGAGTTAATTGAAAATGCTTACAATCAAAAATTACCTACAATAACAAGTACAATCTCTGGTACTTACTCGAATTCTGATTCATCTACTTCAACAGCTTCCACTACCCCTGAATCATTTACTGATAAATATAAATTATCACTTACTCAAAATTTATATGATGCAGGTGAAAAAAATTTAGAAATTGAAAGAGCGAAGTTATTATTTGATAAAGAAATTATTAATTTTAAAATATCAATTCAAGATCTTATTTTAAGTGCCATTGATGGATATTTAACTGTAATAAATTATGAAAAATCACTTGAGGCAAGTAATAAAAATTTTGACTCAGTAACGAGATTTTTAGATGAAACAAAAACAAAATTTGATTTAGGATCTGCTACACTTTATGATTTACAAAATGCTGAGTCTGCATTTGCAATAGCTGAAACAAATTTATTTATCGCTCAGCAAAATTATAATGTTAGTAAAATTACATTTAATCGAATAGTAGGATTAGAGGCTGTAAATTTAGAGGATGTTATTGATTTAAATAAAAATATAAATTTGAACCTTTTTATTCAAAATGTTGAAAATAATAACTATTCTTTAGCTTTACTTGATAATGATATGCGTAATACAGATCTTCTTTTAGCTATTGAGAAATTAAGCAATAAACCTTCTTTAGATTTATCAACTTCTGTAGAATATTCTGACTCTGGAAGAATTGACTCAGGAACGGAAAAAACAAATGGAACTATTGGTTTAACGTTAACGATACCTGTCTTTCAAAAAAATAATGATAAATCAGATATTCGTAAATATCAGTCAAAACTTCTACAGTCTGAATTAACCTTTGAAGATTCAAAGCAGGATCTGACTATACAAGCATCAAATTTGTATAAAAATTTCCTGATTAGTAAATCGAATATTTCTTCAAATAATAAGCAATTAAAATCCATACAGACATCTTTAGATAGTATTAAAGAAGAATATAAGATTGGAACCAAAACTATAACCGACTTAATAGAAGCTGAAAGTGCATTATTAGATGTTAATGTAAACTATCACTCATCTAGAAAAGACATGATTTTAAATTATTTTAATATTTTAGCTTTAGAAGGATCGTTGCTAGCAAACTTTGAAAATTATCTTCCTGATTATAATTAACTTTAGTATTCCTTGTACTTAATTTATAAGTAATTTTATGTCTAATAATGAGTCTATAAAAGATACTCTTGATGTAATTAGAAGAGCGCTGGAGGATAAGGACGATTTTACTGAGAAAAACGAAAATATACTTATCTTAAATAAAAAAGTTAACGATGATGGAACTGTTAAGTTATTAAACCAATCAGATGATATCAATGCAATCAATAAAGTAATTGATAAAAAACTAAATGATTTAATGGAAAAAAAAATGAGTGCTATGCTTAAAAATCAACTCCCAATTATATTAGACAACTATTTTAAAAATAAGAAATAATATGGAACTTGCAAAATTTTTTGATTTTTTAAAAGATGAAAAAAATATTTATTCTGACTGGGAAAAATCAGACAGTTTTAAATCCAAAAAAAATACTGAGTCATATTCTATAATGATGCCTCCACCAAATGTTACAGGTAGTCTTCATATGGGTCATGCTTTGACTTTTACTATACAAGATATTTTAATTCGCTATCACAGAATGCAAGGAAAAGAAGTATTGTGGCAAGCAGGTACTGATCATGCAGGCATTGCCACTCAAATGGTTGTAGAGAGAAAATTAGCTGAACAAGGCATAGACAGAAGGACTTTAGGCAGAGAAAAATTTATAGAAAAAGTTTGGGAATGGAAGAAAGAGTCTGGAGGTAGCATAAATAATCAATTGAGAAGACTAGGTGCTTCAGCCGACTGGTCACGTGAGAGATTTACAATGGATGAAGGTCTTTCAAAAGCTGTTAAAAAAGTTTTTGTAGATTTATATAATGATGGGATCATTTATAAAGATAAAAGACTTGTTAACTGGGATCCAAAATTATTAACTGCTATCTCTGATTTGGAAGTTGAACAAAGAGATCAAGAGGGGAGCCTTTGGCATATAAAATATCCAATTGATAAAGATAATTTTATAGTTGTGGCTACTACAAGGCCAGAAACATTATTAGGTGACTCTGCTGTTGCGGTTCATCCTGATGATACAAAATATAAAAACTTAATTGGTAAATTATGCCAGTTGCCATTAGTTGATAAAAATATTCCAATTATCGCAGATGAATATGCTGATCCAGAAAAAGGTTCAGGAGCAGTTAAAATTACACCAGCTCATGACTTTAATGATTTTGAGGTAGGGAAAAGACACCAGCTAGAATTTATTAATATTTTTGATGAATTTGCAAAAATAAATGAAAATGCACCAAAAAGATTTCAAGGGTTAGATAGATTTGAGGCTAGAAAATTAATATTAGAAGAGCTCACACAATTAGGCTTACTTATTAAGGAAGAAAAACAAGAAATGGTTATTCCATACGGAGATAGATCAGGGGTTATCATTGAGCCATGGTTAACAGATCAATGGTTTTGCAATGCCAAAAAATTAGCAATAGATCCTATTAAGTCAGTGAAAGAAAATATTACAACTTTTGTTCCAAAGAATTGGGAAAATACTTTTTTTAATTGGATGGAAAATATTCAACCTTGGTGTATTTCAAGGCAGTTATGGTGGGGTCATCAAATTCCTGCCTGGTATGGACCTGATAACAAAAGTTTTGTTGCACTCTCTCAAGAAGATGCAAAATTAATGGCACAAAACCATTATGGAAAAGAAGTAGAATTAAAACAAGATGAAGATGTACTAGATACTTGGTTCTCCTCAGCGTTATGGACGTTTTCAACTTTAGATTGGCCAAATAACACTTATGAGCTTGATAGGTTTTATCCCGGAAATGTTCTTGTAACTGGTTTTGATATTATTTTTTTCTGGGTTGCGAGAATGATGATGATGGGATCACATTTTATGAATGAGACACCTTTCAAAGACATTTATATTCATCCATTAATTAGAGATGAAAAAGGGCAAAAAATGTCTAAGTCAAAGGGCAATATAATAGACCCATTAGTTTTATTAGATAAGTATGGTGCGGATACTTTAAGATTTACTTTAACAGCATTGTTAAATCCAGGAAGAGATGTAAAGTTAGCAGAAGAGAGAGTAAAGGGATATAAATCATTTACCAATAAGATTTGGAATGCTGCTAATTTTTTAAATTTAAATGATGTAAAATTTATTGATCAAATAGATTCTGATATGATAAACTTAGATAGCAGTAAGTGGATACTAAAAGAATTTGAAGAAGTTCAAAAAAAATATTTTGCAAATATTGAAAAATATCAATTTCATGAAATTGCTAGTTTAATATATCATTTCACCTGGCATACATTTTGTGACTGGTATATTGAGTTTATTAAATCTGATTTTAAAGATCCTAAGAAATCTGATGAAACAAAAAAAATCTCAGGATGGGTTTTTGTTCAAACATTAAAATTACTTCATCCTATAATGCCTTTTATCACTGAAAAATTATGGCTATCTCTTGTTGATAAAGATTCGTTTTTGATGAGTCAGAATTTTATCCAAATAAATTTTGATGAATCTTTTGATAATAGCAAAAAATATATATTAAAGATTATTGAAATATTAACGTCTCTAAGAAATTTAAGAGCTGATTTAAACATTTCTTATAAGAACGAAATTGATATAATTATTAACACAAAAAATAATAACTTAATTGATTTTATTACAAATTATCAAACAGAATTTAAGAGATTACTAAAAATAAAATCAATATTATTTGAAGAAAATACGTCACAAAAAAAATCGGCATTTATTGTTTTAAATGATATCACTATTTTAATCCCTTTGGATGGCATAGTTGATGTGGACAAAGAAATAATCAAGTTAGAAAACAAAAAGAATACATATAATGAAAAATTAAAATCTATTTTAGGAAAATTAAATAATAAAGCTTTTATTGAAAAAGCTCCTGATAATGTTATAGAAAATTTTCGAATTCAAGAGCAAGAAATGAAATCTTCTATTGAAAAAATTAATGAAATAATAAATACTATTAATTAAATGTCAGATAAAGGTTCAAATATTAAATCCAGACTTCCTAGCAGACATGTTAGCGTAGGTCCTAAAAGTGCACCACATAGATCGATGTATTATGCAATGGGCATGACTGAAGAGCAAATTTATCAACCTTTTGTTGGTGTTGCTACGACCTGGAATGAATCGGCTCCTTGCAATATTACTTTAGGTAGGCAAGCCCAAGCTGTGAAAAAGGGTGTTAAAGAAGTTAATGGAACTCCCCGTGAATTTACAACTATTACTGTAACAGATGGTATTGCTATGGGTCATGAAGCAATGAAAGCTTCATTAGTAAGTAGAGAGGTTATTGCTGACTCGGTAGAGCTATCTGTAAGAGGGCATTGTTATGATGGAATTGTTGGTCTTGCAGGTTGTGATAAATCTCTTCCTGGATTGATGATGGCTATGGTAAGATTGAATATCCCATCAGTATTTATCTATGGAGGTTCTATTTTACCTGGAAATTATAAAGGTAAAGACTTAACAATTATTGATGTTTTTGAGGCTGTAGGAAAACATGCTTCTGGTGAAATTGATGAAAAAGAATTAAAAAATATTGAAAAGGTTGCATGTCCAACTGCAGGTTCATGCGGAGGTCAATTTACAGCCAATACAATGGCCTGTATATCAGAGGCTCTCGGACTGGCCTTAACTAATTCTGCTATGACGCCAGCAACTTACGAGGAGCGTGATAATTATGGATTTGAAAGTGGCAAAGCTGTTATGGATCTGATTGAAAAAAATATTAGACCTCGCGATATTGTTACTCTTGAATCATTAAAGAATGCTGCAGTTGTTGTTGCTGCTACTGGAGGCTCTACTAATGCGGCATTGCATTTGCCTGCAATAGCTAATGAGGCTGGTATAAAATTTACATTAAGAGATGTTGTTGAGATTTATCAATCAACTCCATATATTGGAGATATGTCTCCGGGCGGTAAATATGTTGCCAAAGATCTTTATGAAGTAGGCGGAGTACCTGTTGTCATTAAATCTCTTTTAGATGGTGGATATATTAATGGCGACTGTATGACTGTTACAGGAAAAACAATTGGAG
>Ga0075476_10000607_pt1 | contig 16059 bp, 14 predicted proteins | sample DEB08_DNA_5_FD_76339 | JGI IMG/M metagenome (GOLD analysis project Ga0075476, IMG submission 76339) | Aqueous microbial communities from the Delaware River and Bay under freshwater to marine salinity gradient to study organic matter... | ecosystem: Environmental > Aquatic > Marine > Coastal ...
GTTATAAGTACATCAGAAGTTGAACAACTTAACGTATCACTTACGAGGTTAAGATAAATGGCGACCATTAAATCTAGCGATCTAGATTTTCAAAATATCAAAAATAATCTGAAGGTCTATTTTCAGCAACAAGATGAATTTTCGGATTATAACTTCGAGGCAAGTGGTTTATCAAATATTTTGGATGTACTTGCTTATAATACACATGTTAATGGCCTGATTGCAAATTTTGGTCTTAACGAGGCATTTCTCAATTCTGCACAATTAAGATCGTCCGTTATTTCTCATGCAGAAACACTTGGTTACTATCCAAAATCAGTAACTGGTGCCCAAGCAAACCTTAATATCAGTATTACCACAAGTTTAAGTTCACCAACAACAGTTACACTTCCTGCTTATAGCACATTTACAACAAGCATTGACGATGTAAGTTATTCATTCCAAACTTTAAATGATTATATTGGCACATTAAATCCTGCCACAGGAACATATACATTTGCCTCAAACGATGGTGATGCAAATATCAAGGTTGTTGAAGGCACATTAAGAACCAAAAACTTTATTGTTGGTGATGTTAATGATGAGCAAGTGTATGTTATCCCTGATCCGTTAATGGACACATCAACGATTGTCGTAAAGGTTTATGATTCACCATCAGCAGTATCATATAATATCTACAATAATGTAACATCAGTTGCAAGGGTGAATTCAGATTCCAGAATTTATATTGTTCGCGAAACACCAAACGGTTATTTTGAAATGATCTTTAGTGATGGTAATGTTCTTGGTACTCCACCTGTATCAGGAAATAAAATTACCGTTGAATATTTAACAACGTCCGGTATCGCAGGCAATGGTGGGACTGTATTTTCTGCCGATGATTTATTTGATATTGGTGGTACAGATTATCCATTGAACATTACTACTGCATCAAATTCTGCTGGTGGTTCGGATAAAGAATCAATTACATCAATTAAACTTAATGCACCAAGAGCATTTGCCGCACAACAAAGATTGGTTACGGCGGAGGATTATAAGGCATTGATCCTCAGAAATTACTCTGCGGTAGTAGATGATGTAACAGCATGGGGCGGAAACGACAATATTCCACCTCAGTATGGAAAAGTTTTTGTATCACTTAAATTTAAAACTAATATTCCAGAAGCAATTCAACAGACGACAAAAGATAGTATAATCACTAGATTATCTGATAATTTGGCTATTATGTCAATTGACACAGAATTTAGTGATCCTACAACTACGTTCCTAGAAATTATTACTACGTTTAACTTTGATCCTGACTTATCTGGTAATACACTACAATCAGTTGAAGCAGAGGTTCAATCAACCGTAACCAATTATGTTTCAACTAATCTGAATACATTTGATGGGACATTCAGACGATCAAATGTATTATCACTAGTTGATGATATTTCACCGGCTATACTAAACACTAGAATGGATGTTAAAATCCAACAAAGATTTATACCTACACTTGGTTTGTTATCTGATTTTACAATTAATTTCCCAGTTGTATTGGCAGATCCTGATGATGAATTTTATAGAGTCACATCAACCCGTTTTACATTTGGTGGTCGTTCGTGTATTCTCCGCAATCAGTTAAACAGTAATAAACTACAAATTTTTTCTACTGCTGGTACTGTTGTATTGGATAATGCAGGAACTTATAACACAACAAACGGTACGGTAAATATTCGTGGTGTTACATTTGATGCTTATGAAGGTGCTTCAATTAAGATTTCAGTAACACCTGCTAATCAAAGTACAATCAGACCATTAAGAAATTATATTTTGGACATTGATGGTGCTCTATCTATTGCTCAAGGTGTGGTTGATTATCAGAATACTGAAGTTACTCTATGACACATCGTATAGAAGATCTTAATAGGCGAGATATTAATCTTAGCAAGTCCGTTGTTAAGGAAGTTTTACCTGAATATTTTAGCACAGACTATCCTGATCTTATTACATTCCTTGAAAAATATTATGATTTTATTGACAGTACTGGCAATCAATCATTTAAAAATGATATTGATAACATTATTACTCTTCGCGATATTACACAAACAACACTGGAAAGTTTAGATCAATTAGTCGCCGAAATCGGTAATGGTTTACAAGTTGCATCATTCTTTCAACAACCTAGATTGATGGCAAGATTACTATCACAGTTTTATAGATCAAAGGGTTCACTAGTATCGATTGAAGGTTTTTTTAGAGCATTTTTTAATACCGAAGTTACAATTGAATATCCAAAAGATCAAATCTTTATTGTCGGTGAGTCTGAGATCGGTACCGAATCATTAAGATATATAATTGATAATAGGCTATATCAGATATTTTCTATTTTGATTAAGTCTGGTATTTCAGTTGCTGATTATCAACAATTATACAAGCGATTTGTACATCCTGCTGGATTTTATTTTGCGGGACAGGTTCAGTTGGAAACAAATTTTGCATTGAATCTTGCTACTGCACCAGGTATTGAAGATCCATTGGATTCTACCGCAGTTGCATCAAGTCTTGTTGGTGCTGCATCTCTTGATCCGACTGGTGGATTTGCACAAATTACTGGACTTATTGATTCGTCCGACGGTAAACAAATCCGTATTGCGCTGGATCAAGATATTGTGGTATACGAGGATCTATCCTCTACTACGGTTGATGGATTCTATGAGAATATTAGAGATGTTCTTACACCTAATTCATTCACATTTGATGATTCTGCTGACCCAATTGGTCCAGATATGTCACTCAGTCTCGAGAATATGGACAATACAATATTTACTCGATACACGAGCGATTCATCTATTTAATATAAATAAAATAAAATTCTTTTACAGGTAAGGGAATGGCTAGACAAAATATCAGTATCGGTTCTTCGGCCAATGATGGAACCGGTGATACATTAAGACAGGCTGGTCAAAAGATCAACGAAACTTTTGTTGAAATCTACCAAAAATTTGGTGGTGACAGCGATATTTTATCGAGTCAGATTTCTTTTGAAGACAGTGCAATAGTTTTTGAAGGTGCAACTGCTGATGCTTTTGAAACAAGACTTACTGCGTCAAATGTTGGTACTGATACACTTATCCGTTTACCTGCTGCCAGTGGTATTGTTGTACTAGATACATCAACACAAACACTAACCAATAAAACATTAACATCACCTACAATTTCATCACCAACTATTTCAAATCAGATTAATGATACCAACGGTAATGAACTTGTTAAATTTACGGCTACTGGTTCTGCTGTTAATGAATTTACAATCACCAATGCTGCTACTGGTAATCCTCCAACATTATCAGCAACAGGTGGTGATACAAATGTTAATTTGAATCTGATCGGTAAAGGATCCGGTTCAGTTCAGATAGCAAAACTTGCTTATTCATCGGTTGAAATTACAGCTAATGGTACTGCATCAGCTACTGCATCATATATTATTTGTAATAAAGCAACTGCTTTGGCTGTAGGACTTGATTCGGGTACGACGATTGGTGAATTTAAATTATTTACAAATAAGGGTGCTGGTACTGCAACAGTAACACCTACTGCTTTTGCACAAGGTACAACTTTTGCATTACCGCAATATTCTGCCGCACAGACAATATGGGATGGAATAAACTGGTATTTGCTTGGCGTTGACAGCGACCTAACAATATCATAATAGGAAAAACAAATGGCTGCGATTGTAACAGATTCACTTAAAAAGCTTTTAGCTAATCTTCTTTATACAGATATTGCAAATGCTACAGACTCTGATGAGTACTATGTAGGTATTGGTAAATCAGATCAGTACAATGCTGCTGATACCATTATCACTCCAACCAGAACAATTAGAGATGAACGTATTACTCGTGCTAACTTGCAGTCAGTTAAGCGTGTTGGTGATGTTTCATTCGTTATTCCAAGGTATAACTGGACATCTGGTACAACTTATTCTGGATTCAACGACAACCAAGTTGGGATTCCTACCAATACCTACTATGTATTGACAGAGGATAATGAAGTTTATATTTGTTTACAGCAAGGCCGAAATGCTCTCGGTACTGCTGTACCTTCAACAGTAAAGCCAAGTTATACTACTGCTGGTGTTGGACAAACAAATGTATTTGAAACTGCCGATGGTTATCGTTGGAAGTTTATGTATTCCATTTCTGCATCACGAGCAAACTCATTCTTATCTGCTAACTATGTTCCCATTGAAAAGGTAGCATGGGAAACAGCAGGTGATTCTGCCGGACTCAATGCTTTTGAATTACAACAGTTGACAGTTCAAAGAGCAGCAAAACCAGGGCAGATTACAGGTATTTCCATTTCATCTGGTGGTAGTGGTTATACATCTGCTCCAACAATTTCAATTAACGGTAACGGTACAGGTGCCGCAGCTACTGCTACAATTTCTGGTGGTACTATCGTTAAGATTGAAATGAATAACGAATCGGCCGCACTAGGTTCAGGTTATCAATATGCTGATATTGAATTCTCTGGTGGTGGTGGAACAGGTGCTACTGCTAGACCAATCATTGGGCCTATTGGTGGTATTGGTGCAGATCCAAGAGATGATCTGAAAGCAACATCTATTATGCTTAACGTTAAACCAGATGGCACTGAAGATGGTGCATTTATTGTGGGTAACGATTTCAGACAGATTTCTGTATTCCGCAATATGGAAGAAACTGGCACAAATACTGTTCTCACTGCATCAGATGCTCGTGCACTAAAATCAATTGTCATGGCAACGGGTGTGGGTTCATTCTCTGTTGATAAATTGATCCGTGGTGGAACATCTGATACTGCAGCATTTATTGATGACATTGATTCCAATAGGATTTATTTCCACCAAAACGAAAATACCGGCTTTGGTATATTCCAAAATGGTGAAACACTTTCTGAAAGTGATGGTTCTGGCACAGGAACAATTGATTCTGCTTCAAGTACAAGTTTGGCAGATGCGTTCTCTGGAGAATTGTTATATATTGAGAATAGGGCTCGTGTAATCCGCGACGCCGCACAACAAGAAGACATTAAGGTTATCATTACCATTTAAGGTTTGAAACATGGCAACAACCATAACGAATACTACTTTTTCTACAACTTATAAGGATGACTTTGCTGATAGTGATAACTATCACCGCATTCTGTTTAATGCTGGCCGGGCTCTTCAAGCTCGCGAGCTTACACAAATGCAGACTATTACGCAAAAGGAAATTGAACGATTCGGTTCAAATATCTTTAGAGAAGGTGCTCCGGTTCGTGCTGGTAATGTTACCCTTAACACAAGTTACGAATACATCAAACTTGATACATCACTGAATCCATTACCTGCCAATACAAGTGTTTTGATTGGATTAGAATTGACTGTTAAGTCACCAGATCCAAATATCAAGGTTAAGGTATTACAAGTTGTACCTGCTTCTGGTTCCGATCCAGCAACTTTATATGTTCGTTATACTGATACGTCTGCTGGTACATCCGGTTCTGACCCTGTTCGTGTTCCTAATGCTGCTTTATTATCTGGTTCTGGTATTGCTGATCTTAAAGTTGCATCATCTGGTGGTTCTGGTCGTGGTACTACAATTTCTGTTGACAATGGTGATTATTTTATCCAAGGCCATTTTGTATTTGCATCCAAACAAACAATTTTTGTAAGTAAGTATTCTGCAACTCCTACGGCGGATATTGGGTTCCGTGTTGACGAAACTGTTGTTACTGTCGAAGATGATAATGCACTTTATGATAACCAAGGTGCTACTCCAAACCTAACAGCACCCGGTGCCGATCGTTACAGAATTAATTTAACATTGACTACTCGTGATAATGTTGCGGCAGATGAAAATTTTGTCTATATTGCCAGAATTACTGATGGTGTTATCACAGACGAAATTACTGCTGATGAAACATATAACAAGATTAATGATGTTCTTGCTCTAAGAACAAGAGAAGAATCTGGCAACTATGTTGTCAAACCATTTATTGCAAAGTTTGATGATCTTAATGATTCAAACCTTGAGTTGAATGTTTCATCTGGTGTTGCATATGTTGATGGTTACAGACTTGATATTCCAACAAACAAAATTAATGTGCCCAAGGCACAAACAACTACCACATTAGCAAGTCAGAATGTTATTGCTCAGTATGGTAACTACGTCATCGGTAATGCAACCGATAATTCTGGTATTCCAGATATTTCAACATTTGATGAAATTAATTTAAGAAGTGATTCATCTTATAGTGGATCAACCATTGGTACTGCTCGTATTCGTGCTGTACAAGAAGATGGTGCAAATCATAACTATTATTTCTTTGACATTCAAATGAACTCTGGTTCATCATTCAGAAGTGTCAAGAGTTTTGGTAACAGTGGTACTGATTTTGTTAACATTATCCAAGAAGCAGGTATTACACAGTTAAAGAGTACGTCAAATAATTCTTTATTGTTCCCATTACCTAACGAACGCCCAAGTTCAACCGGTGTTACAATTTCTGCTCTAACCATTCAGAAGCGATACACATTTACTACTGATGGTTCTGGTAACTATTCAGGTCTTGCTGCTGGTTCTGGTTTGACATTTACTGATAAATTCCAATGGGTTGTTTCAGAAGCAACTGGACCTATTGCAAATCCAACAATTACATTAACAACAGGTGATACACAGGCCGATTTTTCCGGTTTGTCAAATTCGACCGATTATATTGTTCTTGCCTATGCAATTAAGAGTGCACCTACTCACAGAACTAAGTCATTGAATACAGGTTCAACACTAACAGTTGCATGGCCTGGAGATGCTGATTCAGATGGTGCTGGATTCAGATACATTGACCTTGGTACTGCTGACATTTATCAAGTCACTGCTGTTAAGGAAGATGATTCTGATGGTGTTGATCTGTCAACGAACTTTGTTGTAGATAATGGCCAACGTGATAATTTCTATGCCAAAGGCCGTTTGGTTGAACGTGGTGGTGTAACTATTCCGACTGGTAATATTTACATTAAGTTTGACCACTTTACACATGCTGCATCGGGTGATTTCTTCTCTGTAAATTCTTATGATGGTGTTGTCACATATGATAATATCCCATCACATAAAAAGAATAATGGTGAAACAATTAATTTAAGGGATGTTTTGGACTTCAGACCTGTCCAAGACACTACTGGTGGTTATACTGGTTCTCAAGGTGTTATTAATCCATTACCACAAAATACAGATGCCGTTACAGGTACAGTTGAATACTATTTACCAAGAAAAGACAGATTGATTGCAACTGTGCAGAATTCACGTGATGGTCGATTCGGTCGTGGTTCGCTTAAAGTAGTGCAAGGTATCCCGGCATTGAATCCACAATATCCGGAATTACCTACTGGTTCTATTCCATTATATGATATTGCATTGAATGCATATACTCTTAACGAAACTGATATGGAAACTTCTTTCTATTCAAATCGTCGGTTTACAATGAAAGATATTTCCAGACTTGAAGAGCGTATTGATGAATTAACAGAATTGACAACGCTGAGTTTACTTGAGGCAAATGCTAGTACACTTGCTGTTTATGATTCTGCTGGCTTGGACAGAACTAAATCTGGTTTCCTTGCTGACAATTTCTCAACTTATACTTACTCAGATACTACACGTGATGAGTATAGAGCAGCAATTAATCCAGCAAATAATACACTATCGGTTCAGGCATATCCATCAAATGTGAGATTATTGTTTGATTCAGCCGACGGTACGAATACTGCTGTACGCCGTGGTGATTTGGTTATGTTACCATATTCTGATACATCATTGGTTAATCAGAATTTGGCTACCGAAACAATTAATGTTAACCCATTTGCAGTAATCACGCAAACTGGTCATACTGAATTATCTCCATCATCAGATGCTTGGGTAGAAACTCAATACACGCCAGATATTATTGTTGATGGTGGTACAATTACCCGTGAAGTTGGACCTGGTGCTCGTACTAATAATACAGCGACCTGGGAAAATTCTTGGTTTGGTCGTCAGACAGGTAACCGTCAAGCAGTTGTTACTGGTAGTCGTGTTATCCGTGAAATTATTGGTGAACGAGTTGTAGAAGTAGAAATTCTACCATTTATGAGATCGGTTAAGGTTGCTTTCCGTGTCCAAGGTCTCAGACCTAATACTAGATTCTGGCCATTCTTTGGTGGTGTGGATGTTTCCAATTGGGTGCGTGAGGAAGGAACATTTACGAGATTCTCTGAAACCATAAGTGATGTTGGTAACATATACACCAATCTTACCGCTCATCCAGATGGGTCAACAAACCTTATATCTGATGCTGAAGGTAAGATTGTAGGATCATTTGTCATTCCAAGTACATCAACACTGAAATTTAGAACAGGTCAACAATTATTTAAGTTGCTTGATATTTCTGTCGATAATGAAACTGCGGCAACTAGTTATTCTCGTGCAACATTTACATCTTCTGGTGTATTGGAAACTGTACAGAGAACAATCAGATCCACAAGACAACTTGATATTCAATGGGTTACCATCGACGATGGTGGCAATGATGGAAATAGTGATCCACTTGCTCAATCATTCCGTATTGATCAATTTGTAAATAGATCTGGTATTTTCATGTCCAAAGTGAGATTATATTTCTCTACTAAGGATACAGTCGTTCCGGTTCAAGTTCAAATTAGAACTATGGAAAATGGTTACCCAACGGGTGGTCCAATTCCAGGTGCTGTTAAATTCTTATCACCATCTGAAGTTAATATCCCAAGTGATGTAAATGACCTCACATCTGTAAGAGCAGCACCAACTGATTTTACGTTTGATGAACCAGTTTATCTTGCTCCTGGACAAGAATATGCAATTGTTATCCTGGCTGAATCAACTGATTATAATGTTTATGTTGCCAAGACATATGACTTTATCCTTGGTTCTACCGAGGCTCGTGTTTCTAGACAACCAACACTTGGTTCATTATTCTTATCACAGAATGCAAGAACCTGGAATGCAGATCAGACTCGTGATCTGATGTTTGAATTATACAGAGCAAACTTTGATGCATCAGGTGTTGCATTACTTGAAAATGCTGCAACTGCAAATTATCTGCTCGGTTCGAATCCATTCTTGACTACGAATGCTGATTCTGATATTCGTGTATTCCATCCAGGCCATGGATTTGTTAAGAATGATAGAGTTAATATTTCCGGATTAACTGAAGATAGTTATGCTGGTATTGCAACGTCAAATATTTCTGGTACACGGGTTGTTACATCGGTAGATTATACCGGTTACACATTTGCTGCAAATACTGCGGCAACTGCAACATTAAGAACCGGTGGTAATGGTATTATTGTATCACAGAATGCAATGTATAATTCATATATCCCATCACTTGCTACGTTAACACCAGAAAATACGACTCTTGATGCATCGGTTAAATTAACTGAAGGCGCCTCATTTGCGGATATCCAAGGTGGACGAAATGAGGCGGCCAATGGTGCATATGCCAAGGACACCACATATAACGATATTACAATTAATGAGTTTAATATTACTGAAACTGCCAAGTTAATTGCAAGTGATTCAAATGAAACATTGAGTCTGAGTGGTGCTAAATCATTCTCATTATTATTGAATCTTGCAACATCTGACACTAAGGTTTCACCTGTAATTGATTTACAAAGATCCACTTTGACATTATTTGAAAATATTATTGATAATCAAGATTCATCATCTGAAGATGGTTTCAATATTCCATTATCGTTTGTATCTGAATCACACCCAACTGATGGTTCTGCTGCGGCAAAACATGTATCCACACAGGTTACACTTGAAGAACCTGCGGTAGGACTCAAGATTATCTTTGCTGCTAATCGGCCATCAACATCTAATTTCAAAGTCTACTATAAGACTGGAACAGGCGATGATGTGTTGGATGATAAGAACTGGACATTGGTTGAAAAAGAAACTGATGTTCCTGCAGATGATGATAGGGTTACATTCCGTGACTATGAATACCTTGCAGGTGGTGTAGGTGGTACATTAACACCATTTACAGTTTACCAAGTTAAAGTTGTATTTACATCTACTAACTCTTCTAAGGTTCCGGTAATTCAGGACCTGAGAGCTATTGCACTGGCGGTATAATATGGCCTTGGTTAAAGTGGATGGACAACCTGGCTTTGCTCGGAATACGATTACAGGTGCTATCGTAAACACAAACAGTACGGCAATTAGTGCCGCACGGGAACGAAAAACCAGATTGAAGGATCAATTAAAACGGTCTGAACAATTAGAGCAAGAAGTAAAAGAATTAAAGAATGATATTAATGAGATCAAAAATCTACTAATGGGAATCGTCAATGGCAATAACAACGATTAGTGCTGGTGACTCCATTGGTGTTCTTGTTGATGGCATCAATCAGATTGCTATTGATATTGGTGATGTCACTAATATTGAGACAGGTGATTTAAATCTAGTCAGCGGCATTAATGCTATTAGGAATTCATTTACGGATTTAGATGATTCAAGTGAATTTGTTGCTGCGGCCAAAAGTGCTCTTTCATCTACAGGTACTGGTGATGGTAGTTTTAGTTATGCCAGTGCAACAGGCATATTTTCATTTACAGGCCAAACTGTTAATGAAGCAAGAGCACATATATCAGCCACAGGATCATTATCAATATCCAATGGGCAAATAAGTTTAATTGATAGTTCTGTTGAAAATATTCACTTTAAAAATCAATCTATAGATATAGATAAGTTTGACTCATTTGTAACGACAGAAATTAAAAATTCAACTGGGTCAACTATTCTTACATTAAGAACAATAGGATCATAGAATGGCAGTCACACGGATTAATGTATCAGATAAAATGATTTCATTGGTTACAAAAACCAATGTGATTTCAACTGGTCTTGGTGATGTCGATAATCTGATAACAGGTGACAGTAATGTTGTTGATGCAATAAATACTGTAAGAGATTTGGTCACAGCTTTTGATGATTCGGCAGAGATTGTTAATATTACTCGAAATGCTTTCTCTGCATCAAATCTTGGTGGTGATGGCAGTATTTCATATAATTCATCAACTGGTATAATTTCATATACTGGTCCTGATGCTGCGGATGTCAGAGCACATTTTTCGGCAGATTCTGGTTTGGACTATGATTCAGCATTAGGATTATTTACACTTAAAAACCTATCCATTACTAATGCACATATTGCAAATGATACCATTACCTCTACCAAATTTAGTAGTCTTGTTTCATTCTCAATTTTAGATGAGGGTGGTACCGCATTGAAAACAATTTATAGCCCAGGATCTTAATTATGGCATTTAGACGACCACTTAAAGTAAGTGGAACAAATCTTAAAGAATTGACAGATTCTGAAATTGCTGATATTCAGACAATGATTTATTGGCGATATATTGCTAATCCATCTGTTACCCTTTCCGTTGTGACTTCCGGTGGTTCTCTTGGCACAATTAATGATACCAGAATTATTGCTGGTGAATATTCAACCAGTGCAACATCATTTCCAAGTGAAGCTACTACTGACGAACCACAGATAGTTACCGTTGGTTATGCAAGAGTTTCAGAAAGTGTTGCTAGTGTTACACTGACCGCAAATACAAATAACATTACATATCCCGTCTACTATACTGCTGATGGTAATCTTCAAGCAATGTCACTTCAAGATATGTACGATACATTTATCTATGACGTGATCGATTCCCTAATCGTAAGTGATGACATTTATTCTATCTCATCTTCAACAACAAAATCAGGCTATACACGTGTAAGTACCACACCAATCTTTTCGGATTCTGGTACTGATGCAAGTTTATACACAGGAACATCAATTCCAATTAGTGATGATGGTAAAACTTTGGCAGATCCATTGGCCGAATTTTGGTTATTTAAACGAGATGCAATATCTCCATCATTTATTGCCCCAGCACAGATTCAGACCAGTGGTAGTGTAAGAGAATATACGGACGATTCATTCAGAAGTCTGACACAGAATATGGTTCGTTATGTCGCGTCTGCCGTAACCAGTTACAGAATTAGATATAGTTGGGATGGTTCTGGTAATAACTCTGGCACTGTTACCGATCAACGGCTAAATGGTTCTGGTAATTACCAAACAGAATTTGTTGGTGCCGACGATTATAGAGCACAAGAATGGCCTGATGGAACCCATGCCATTGCAAATACGTACACATTGAAAGTGAGGAAAGAATAATGCCTATTACAGGTGAAGGTCGTTTTACTAATGCTAGGTTTATGAGTTCTAATAAGAATTGGATCAAAGCAATCTGGATGACAGCTGATGGTGAATACGAAGAAACAATTATCGAGACCAATCTAGAGAATCCAGACTATAAAAAGTTACTGGAACAATTTAGCACCGATGAAATCTCTACAATGACTGATCAGTTTGCCAAGGAAGAAGCGGCAAACTTTAGATCATTGGTAAAAGAAATTGCAACTGATTATGGGCTCGTATATGATCCTAATGCTGAGGAAGGTAAGGATCGGTTATCAATTGACCATATCTTTGAACCACCAGAAGGTGACGATGGTACGGATTTGTTGTTTAATATTAAACTAAAAATCTTTGAAATGGATGCCGTAACAGAATCTGATAATGATGATCTGAAAAGACAATTAAGAGAAGCAGATACTCCTTTAAAAGCATTTTATATTGCTGGTCAGTTCTTATACGCTGAATAATATTTCCAATTGCTCGGATGGTTATTCATATGTGTAAAATGGACAAACTTAATATCTGGGTGAAACTCGTCCATAAACATATATGGATTGCCCGTGACCTCGGTATATCTTCTATTTAAATATGCCAAGGTATGACGGGCAAAGGGTTCTTCCCTTGCTTCCATTCGACAGAACCATTCATTTGGTAATCTGACTAATTCCAATCTCTCATTTACAGAATCCTCAATGAAGTGTTGTTCACCATTGATCGGACCAGATGTAAAGCCTTCTTCAATATATTTTCTTTGCCAATACTCTGGGTGTGACATAAACTTTTCGTAGATGTAATGGCAATCTTTTGGATAGTATTTGTAGAAACCACCATTAATACTGAATCGTTCCTTTTCCTCGGGTGGAATATCTCTCCACCAACCTGGCATTGCTAGGAATTGTCCACGTTCAATAGGATATTCAAAGACCCTTTTATAATCATTGATAAGCAGAATATCAATATCCATGACACAAATAGGTTCATCAATGCCCAGTGTCATACCGTACATTTTATTCCATTGCAGTTTTATATTATCTGCCATGGGTTCACGGATCCATGTGAAATCATATTCTGATAACTTATTCTCCAGATATGTTTCGTATTCAGGACCGTAACGATCCCCAATTCTAACTGCTATGATTTTCATGTAATACAGTATCCTTAAATACATTCTTTCCATATATTGTAGTATTTGGAAGCATCAGATAATCATTAAACGCATCATGTATATCCTTGACTTTCATTTTATGGATTAAAAACATATATGAAAAAATGTTTGATAGGTAAATCAGATTACGTTTATTTGGATCAACATCAAACGGACCAGATAATGCATCGTGGTTAATAATCTCTGGTTCGACTGATTTCATTGTGCTGATCCAATCGTCCATACTATAAACCGATTCATTTGCTTTAACCAAGTCTGGTTTATAGTCACATCGGTCAATGATACAACCTTTTTTGGCAAAATAGCTATTGACTCTTTCTATATCCTCTACGGAATCCACCATAGTGTACAACATTTGTTTCCACTGTAACGATTCTTTATGGACATCAAATATAATCAGTTTGGTATCACTATGACCAAATCTGTGGTAGAGATATTCTGCCGAATACCCAGCAGCAGGTGCATAGATCACATCAAATTTTTCTTCTGTTTTAAAATCTAGTTTGGCAAGTGTCTCATTATTTTTGGCATAAATGATGTTAGGGTTACGATTACGCTCAAAATCTAATGCCTCACATGACCTACGCTCGGGATAACAAAAGAACTTTGTGGCACGTTCACGGTCAAGGTTGAGAATCTCTTTACCATCATCTAATACAGCGGTAATGTATTCTGCCATTTCTGCATTTTCAACTTCAACATATTCCCCACTAGGTCTAATCCAATGTGGTGTATAATCATCATGGACATCTGATTTGGACCTTTCTGGTAAATGTGCTGATCCACTCCAAAATCCAAATGATGGTTTGCCAATACTGCGCCAGTGATTTATATTTAAGAACATACACTGGAGATGTAATCGACCATATTGTTTATTTGGATGCCAAAGGATATGACCACGACAAGGGTGATCTGATTCACAGAATTTATCAAAGTAGTCGTGGATAGTTTCGGGAGCATTTGTTTGGTAATTATTATAGAATGTACCGATGTAACTTACAATGGCATAATTATATTCATCGGTCGTTTCCATTGCCTCGTCTAGTGTTTCAGCAAAGATCACATGACTATTTTTGGATCCACCTCGTGACCAACCGATTGATGTGAACCATGTCAGTGTTGCCATGTATTCGGCATAATCATCCCATTTAATTTTTGGATAATTTAAAATAATATGAACACGGTCAGAGGGGTTTTCATTGTGTCTGGAATGTGTTATAATATAATTAGCAAATTGCTCAAATGATTGCATCCGGATGCTCTTTGTAGAATGATTTCATAAATAATCTCATTCTGTCCTCACAGTTACCACCATGGACAATAAAATGGATTCTTGGTTTATTACTAAAATTTGCTGCTTCATGGAATGGACCATTATTAAACCAATAAACTTCTCTAGGTTGGAATGGCACTTCCTCTAGTGTTTCACTATTTCTCAAATAACAATTATCTGGTTGTGTAATCGCAATATTGATTGCTGATGTGATATCATTCTTGAGTTCCATACCTTCTTTCCACTGATGTGTGTCAGTATGGTTACGAATAAACCCACCAGGTTCTAATAGCATAAATCGGCAACGGCCGTATGTTCCACTATTAGGAAAAGTATTTTTTAACCAATTGGTCATGACAGGAGCAAGTTTTGCTATTTCTGTCCAACGATAAAATGGTTTGGCCTCTGGATTATATGTAGTGATATTGGATGCCTCACCATGGAGTGTGCACGAGTGCCAACCTTTACCGTGTGATGCACGATGGGCAATAAAATAACCACCATGTTCATATAGAGCCATGGCTTCATTAATTACCTGCTCTGGAATTAGAATATCTGCTCTCAGATAAAAGTAACCACGATCCTGTAGCCATTCTTTGGCTTTATTATAATCGTCCAATGACCATGTATCGTTCATACTTCTCGGTTTCCAGAGTACCAGTGTAAAATAAATTTGACAATCCAGTGGATTTTACAAATTCTGTTAAATTATTTTTACAATTAATGTGCCCATCAATACCAAAATAATTGTTACTCTGGAGAGCATATAACGGTCCATCGACTATAAATGTCGACATATCAAACATATGTTCGCATGATGTATTAATAATTAAATCATATTTTTGCTGATTACATATGCTCAAATAGTCATAAGCATCAATAATATTATAATCAATTTTGTCCGTCTTGTAAACACGTTTGTTAAAAATTTTTGTAGATTCAATCACACTTGGATCTTTATCCACGAATGTATATTTACCACCTAGAATATATGGGATCATTGTGGGATACCATGCTCCAAGCATTAATGTATGTTGGGGTTGGCCATGATGTAATAAAACTTTTTCACATAACCACTGCTTTGATAAAATCTTTTTTCTCAGTAGACTATTGGCGAACTGAAAGTCTCCAGTTTCCATTAGTGTATACATGATGCCGTCAGTAAATATAGGATCTAAAGATTTCAATTGCTTCGTCCCAAGTTAAATAATCTTTGTTTAATTTTGGTACGATAGATATTGTCCATCGGCCTTCGTCAAATGGATTATATGTTGAATGAAGTTGTCCTCCGTTAATCAGACTTGGTTTATGTATAGGAATCTCATAGACCAATTC